>Ga0206959_10001_pt3 | contig 133388 bp, 101 predicted proteins | sample Alteio_BWOrgHeat_31_FD_152971 | JGI IMG/M metagenome (GOLD analysis project Ga0206959, IMG submission 152971) | Enriched cells from forest soil in Barre Woods Harvard Forest LTER site, Petersham, Massachusetts, United States -... | ecosystem: Environmental > Terrestrial > Soil > Temperate forest...
AGCGGCGCCTTTTTGAGGGAGGATCAGGCTGGGAGTGTATCAACCCGGCCGAAAATGATGGTCTGAAGCAGTCTGCGGAGGAGATAAACGCCTTCGAAGAGCTCCGCTCCGGCATCGAGTGGGTTCACCGCCATCTCCGCTGAGAGGGCCGTGAAGAGTCCCTGGGTGTGGGCAATGTCGCAGACGCCGTGCACATCCGTGTACTCCATTTCAACCGAGCCCTGCGCTGCCGCCAGCTCCGCCAAATACCCCATAAATCTCTGGATGAATCCTTCAAAGAAGGCCATCGTCAGAACCGATTGCACCCCCGAGAGACGGCCCAGGAACAGGCGAACATTCTTCAAGTCCTCCTGCACCGCGACTGCATCCGTGTCGGTGGGCAGCGCGTGCGCGGCCGTCGTGAACCGGCGCAGCATCTCCGGATGCGCATCTCGCACTTCTTCATGCAGATTATCCAGCAGCAGCGGACGGGCTTCTTCCGCCTGCACGGAGAGATAAGCCGCTGTCATCCAGTAAATGAAATTCCCTTCCAGTACCGCGCTGTAACGCGCAATGATTCCGCGGCGCTCTTCGCTCGTCAATTGTTTCGGGTCGGGCAGCGAAGCTATCAGATCTTCAATCATGCTCTCGATCCTCGGTTGTATCGAAATCTCAACTGAGTCGCTCTGCGACTCCGGCGTCACTACTGATGTAGTCATCGTCTTTCCTTCCTTCATGGCTGCTATTGTGCGATTTATTGAAGTACAAATGCAGGGGGAAATACTTGGGCGGGGTGGGATACGTGCCTCCAATTATGCAAACAATGGGACACTAAAAGAACAGTGATTTTAAGTGAATGGGATAACTTAGTTGATTATGTGCAACGACTTGTTGGTTCAGACTGCAGAGGGTCATTCTGAAGCTACTTTAGATGCAGCTCCGCTCACGTCACCCCCATGTGTGCCTCGACCGTTATGCTGTAAGACCCAGCGAAACTGCAAATAATTACGCATTAAGCGTACCGCGAATCCATTAGATAGCCATCCCATTTTGGTAACGGCACCCTCGCTCATTGGTTAGCAGGCTCTTTGGTTACCTGATTAGAAAGACCAGTTACCACCATGTCCCGGCACTTGAATCCCACAAATAACCAGTAGCTCGGAGGTGGTCGGAGCTGCAGCAACATATGAAGCTGTGAATCTCAGGGAAATCCGCTCCAAAAATCTGGCACCTTAGACTCCGTTTCATTCTCCAGTCGGCTGCCGTCCATTCTCCAATGCCATCACGGCATACGCCGTCGCAGCATCACTCATAAATCGTCCTATGTCACTCTGTGGATCGCGTTGCTCGTTGAGAGAATAGGCTCGCCAGCTGCCATCACTTCCCTGGTTTCGTTCGAGCCACTCGAATCCACGTCTCCACGCCTTGTCCTCGCGGTTCGTCCCTTCAACTGCCATGAGGACAAGAGCCGTCGCGTACCCGTCACTCCCCGCTGGTTTCGCTATCTCCTTGAGTTGTTGCTTTATCCGTTGCCACTGACTGCTCTCCAGTTGGCTTCTTGGATCCAGGGATGAAAGACTCCACCCTCCGTCGGGCTGCTGAAGGCTTTGAACGGCTTCAAGCAGTGTCTTCCGCTCGGCTGCGGTCAGCAATCCGGGCATCTTAGAGGACAGCCACAGGATGTACAGTTGGTTCACCAAAGGCTGTGCCGCATAGTGCTCTTGCAAATATTCCTTAAGTCGCTTCAGATGCTCATGAACCTGCGGCTCACTTGCATACCCATCCGGGGCATTTTCTACTCCCAACATCAGCCACGACGCCCCCTGGTAGCCGGACTCCCTTGACTCCCAGGGAGCCAGGTGGAAGTCCTGCCACTTCCACCCTCCAGCGTTTGCACCTGTCTCGTCCTGCAAAGCCCATGCCTCATCCAGAGCGGTCCGGGTGATGGGACGCAGGTGCCCGTGCTGCGCATCATAGCTTGTCAGGATCACTGCATTCAGCACCGCTTCGGTAGCGTGAGACTCCGCCGTCTTTCCCGGTCCGTCAACGGCGTCGGAGTAGAAGGGGGTCATCTGGGACCAGTTGCCCACCCGCTTTTCTACGCTGTCCATCAGAACCTTTTCGGGCGCCGGCATTCCCGTTTCATGCAACTTGTTGCCCAGTATTGACCGCATCATTGCATACGGCACGACTGTATGGCAGGAGATGCAAATCGTCCCGTGGTCCATCTGCGCAAGTGGCCAATACTGCCACCAGGCTTCACGGTGGTCCAGGTAATTGGCCGCCGCCTGAGGATTCCAGCTCGTCCGATAAGTTTCTGGAGAGGTCCCGGCAGCAGCACGCGCCCGAGTCACTCTCCAAAAACCAATCCCAGCGAGACAGATGGCCAGCAACAGGCAGATGTACAAGGCTCTATGTCTCATCGTGGATCGCCACTTTCCTCGGAATTCACCTGCCATCCTTACTTGTGCTAGATACCCAAGAATGTTGAATGGATAAAAAAGGTAGCACACGGAGCGGCGCCTTTTTGAGGGAGGATCAGGCTGGGAGTGTATCAACCCGGCCGAAAATGATGGTCTGAAGCAGTCTGCGGAGGAGATAAACGCCTTCGAAGAGCTCCGCTCCGGCATCGAGTGGGTTCACCGCCATCTCCGCTGAGAGGGCCGTGAAGAGTCCCTGGGTGTGGGCAATGTCGCAGACGCCGTGCACATCCGTGTACTCCATTTCAACCGAGCCCTGCGCTGCCGCCAGCTCCGCCAAATACCCCATAAATCTCTGGATGAATCCTTCAAAGAAGGCCATCGTCAGAACCGATTGCACCCCCGAGAGACGGCCCAGGAACAGGCGAACATTCTTCAAGTCCTCCTGCACCGCGACTGCATCCGTGTCGGTGGGCAGCGCGTGCGCGGCCGTCGTGAACCGGCGCAGCATCTCCGGATGCGCATCTCGCACTTCTTCATGCAGATTATCCAGCAGCAGCGGACGGGCTTCTTCCGCCTGCACGGAGAGATAAGCCGCTGTCATCCAGTAAATGAAATTCCCTTCCAGTACCGCGCTGTAACGCGCAATGATTCCGCGGCGCTCTTCGCTCGTCAATTGTTTCGGGTCGGGCAGCGAAGCTATCAGATCTTCAATCATGCTCTCGATCCTCGGTTGTATCGAAATCTCAACTGAGTCGCTCTGCGACTCCGGCGTCACTACTGATGTAGTCATCGTCTTTCCTTCCTTCATGGCTGCTATTGTGGTCCAAGAGTGGAACAGCTTGTGGTTTCTTAACGTTCTCGCCCGAAGAAGACTGGCCCAGGAATATCGCAGCGAGTAGGTTTGCTGAGGTTTAAGAGAGTGGGGGGAGCACACTTTTTGTAGCTACGAGAGGGCGGTGACCTGTGCCTGGAGTAGGCTTTTAGGTCCGGATACTCTTATCACGCGTTGGTTGTCTTATAGGATCCGGCGTACGCCCTCTTGTCAAAGGCCCGTTGATAAGCTGCTAGCAAATTTCCGACGGAATGCTTCCACGCCAGGTCTTGCTGGACCCTCGCGTACCCGAATTCTCCCATGGTCTTTCTCGCATCGGGATTTTCGAGCAGCCAAAGAATCTTGCTTGCAAAATCGATTCCCTGATCATGATTGTCACTGTAGAGAGACGCCTCGCCTGCACTGAATCGTCCTTCTTTCAAGTCGAACTGAACGATAGGCTTTCCTAGCGCCATATACTCCATGATTTTGATCATCGTGGAAATATCATTCATCTCGCATGGCTTGTCAGGATTAACGCAAACATCGGCAGTGGAAAGCACATCCAGTAACTCCTGGTCGGATATTCTGCCGGTGAAGTTTACTGTATCTTCGAGATCCCTTTCTTTTGTCAACTGACGAAGCCCTGCCAATCCGGGACCGCCGCCGACACAGGTAAAATGGATATCGCTGCGCCCTTGCTTTTTTATGTGCAGAGCAACGTCAAGCAGGATATCTAACCCTTCCTGGATGCTCATCGTCCCGACATAACCCACGAGGTAAGGTTTGCCATACTTGAGGGCAGGTTTCGCAGGAACTGGTCTGAAAGTATCAAGATCCGGACCATTACGAACTACGAACACATCCTCAGGATCGAGCTTTCCACGGCTTACTGCCAGCGCCTTATAACTTTCATTGGTCGCCATTACAACGTCGCTGGAGGCGTACGTGAGCTTTTCCAACCATACCTGAGCCTTGTAGAAAAAATCTTTTCTTTCGTACTTTGAGTAATAGAGCTCCGGATTCGCATCGTGATGGTCAAAGATGTACTTCACTCCGAAGAGTTTGAAAGGGAGCGCCACCATGAAAATGCTATCCGGAGGATTGCATCCCTGAATGACATGAAATCCGCGGGTGATGAAGATCCACCAACTGTACAGGAATTCCCAGAACAGAGCCCAACCATATTCCCACAGATAACCTACGGGGCTGTTCCCTTCTTTGGGCATCGGATGCCTATAGATGTGGACTCCATCGAGAACCTCATGGCCTCGCCGGTATCCCTTACCTCTGGGACTAAGTACGCTGACGTCATAACCGTTCTGACGCAATGCACATGCCTCTTTCCAGACACGGCTGTCAAAAGGGACAGGTAGGTTTTCTACGATAATAAGTATTCTTTTCTTCACTTGAGCAACCATCACGGTACTTAGAGCTGTTGGTAGAGTCCGGCGAGGGCACATAGCATCGTCGCCTGTCCCCAGTGCAATGTGGGAGTCTTATTAACGAGCCATGGCGAATATCGACGATAGTAGAAATAGCCAGTGTCGTCTTGCATGTGTTCAATCGTCCATTGCGCAACCTTTACCGCCAGTGGCACGCTTTCCGGGTCGCGATCGTGGAAGAAGACCAGAGTGTCAATCGCTTGCGAGCTGCACTGTATATCCAGGGGAAGAGTCTTGTGGCTGTAATATCTTGGTGTTCCATCCGCGAGAAAGAATGTCTTCTTCCAGTATTCATATCCGCTCATCATATTCCGGTCGAAGCGTTCATCCCCCGTGCTTTCACCGTAAAACTTAAAGCAATCAAGCACATAGGCCGTGTGGAAGTTATCTACCCAGTGCAGATTCTCTTTTTCGCCGTAATACCAGGATGCATCTGATCGCTGATACTGCGCAGTATATTGAAGCGACCTCTGCGCCAGTTCCCGGTAGGTCTCACTCCGCGTGTAAGAGTATGTACGAGCCAGCAGACTACCGCCCAGAGTGTTCGCATTGTGAACCAGGCTCTTGCCACCCGGGATATAGCTAATGCAAGTGCCTTCGCCATCCGGATATTTTTCCAGATCTTTAAGAATATGCTCACAGGCGCTGATCGCAATTTGCAGATATTGCTCTTTCTTAAAGTGATCGTAGCCATCCAGGAATGCATGGCCAATCAGCGAAGTCCACACAATCGTCGGCACTCCTTTGGGCAAATAAAAATTCCGGGACTGGTAATCGAAGTGGTTGCCCCAGCAAGCGCCGCTATATCCGTTGGATTGATTTTCGATCAGCCATTGCAGCGCAAATTCTGCCTTGTTCGCCCAGGCCGCATCACCGGTAGCTCGATGAAGACGCATATATCCCCGGGCAAGGAAAGCCATGCCCTTGGTGGAATAGCCTTTCCGAACCCCCAATAACGGACGCAGGTTCAGCGGAAAGCGTCGAATCCCCTGCTGGAGCACAGTACGCAGGAAAGCTGTCTCAAAGGTGAATGGGCGCACAAACCTTGCGTTCAGACCATCGAACGTGTCATAAGCACGGTAATCGTTCTGCTCCACCCAGGCAGACAACCGTTGGATGGAACCATACAACTCGTTTTTGAGAGCGACGTTCCCTTGTATAGCCGGCTGCTCACCAGCAAATGCCATCGTAGCCATTTTCACTCCTGCGATTTGTAATCCGAACGAAATCAACGACGGATTGCCCGTCGCGCAACTTATGAAGCACGCTTTGAAAATCCGGGTCTTTGTTGCCGATAACGATCGTCTGGGCATGATCGAGAACCGCGTCTACATCATCAACCATGAGCCGCGATATGTGAGGGATGCGGTTCAGGATGAAGTCACGGTTCGCGCCCACCAGGCTGGCAATGTTGACGTTTTTATCGTAGATACGCAGGTCATAGCCCTTTCCCAGCAAACGCTCAATGACTTCAATTACCGGGCTCTCACGTAGATCGTCCGTGCCCGCCTTAAAACTGAACCCCAGAATACCGACCCGTTTCTGCCCTCTGTCCATGATGAGCTGCAGGCCACGGCTTACCTGCATTTCATTACTGGGCAGAATGGAGGTAAGGATCGGCAATTGCAAGTCGTGAGTTTTGGCTTTATAGGACAAGGCACGTAGATCCTTCGGCAGACAGGAACCTCCAAAGGCAAACCCTGGCAGAAGATATGCAGGAGAAATGTTCAGCTTCTTGTCCTGGCAGAAGATGTGCATTACCTCATGCGCGTCCACGCCAAGCGTCTTACTGAGATTGCCGATTTCGTTAGCAAAGCCAATCTTGAGCGCATGCCAGCAGTTATCGACATACTTAACCATCTCAGCGGTCTCTAGGCTTGTTCTGATCATCGGAGCATCTAGCCTTTCGTAGAGCTTGGCCAACCTATCTCCACTCGCTTGATCCAATTCTCCGATGACTGTTTTTGGAGGGGCATTGAAATCTTTCACAGCAGTACCCTCACGTAAAAACTCCGGATTATGACAAATACCGAAACCGGCTCCAGCCTTCTTCCCGGAAAATTCCTCAAGAACAGGGATTACGATTCCATGCATCGTGCCCGGCAAAATTGTGCTGCGGATGACTATTGTATGGTGGGTGGGCTTCGCCTTGAGCGCTTCACCAATTTGCTCACAGATGCGTCGAATATATCGCAAGTCGAGATTACCGTTGCTTTGACTTGGAGTACCGACGCAAACGAAGGAAAGATCCGTGTGAGTGATCGCTTCTGATGGGTCAGAGGTAGCCCGTAGTCTACCGGCCCGAATAGCCGACACAATGATCTCACCAATATCCGCTTCAATGATGGGAGATTGTGCCTGATTGATAAGGTCTACTTTGCTTGCTAATGGATCGACGCCAATGACTTCGTGGCCATCATTTGCCAGGCAGGCAGCCGATACGGTCCCCACATAGCCTAAGCCAAATACGCTGATTTTCAAAGGATATCCTTCTCTGGAAGACTATTTGGGGAAGGGAAATAAGGATTGTACTTCTCTATGACTAGCTTGTGAAGATAGCTATGATTTACGTGACAGCGCCTCTATGTGAAGAGGGCCAGGTTGACGGTATCTGCAATCTAATCTGAAGTATTGGGGACCGGGATAGTTTCAAGGCGATGAGGTATCCCACCGGGGCCTGTCTGAAACGAAGACGGTATCGTCGTGTCCTGGCGATCGTCCTTATTCAGAACACGTGTTCCTGTGCGTGACCCCATCTCACGGAGCAACCTTGCCATCTGGTATAGAGGTGCACAACCACCGTGCAAAACAATAACCGCAGTCAGGTAACAGCAGGTCACAGAAGTAGATATGACGACAATTCGGAGTAATGCTCCTTTTACTCCTGTGGTTGTAGACAAAAACGACAGATGGGGAATTACCATTGCTGTCGCTGCGCTGGCCGATAGGGCGGCAATTGGGTATCTCCATACTGCTCTTAGTACGGGCTTTATGCCAAATTCAATAGGCCGCCCAGCATACCAAATGGCCGGGAGTGCCAATATCCAGAAAGATGAGGTCCACGCGAGGGCGATCCCTACTGGGCCCCAGCGAAGAGCGACGAGAAAGAACGAGCAAGTCACTAAGAATTGCACAATTCCCCAACGTAACCATCGATCTGCCCTGCCGATCGAAAGATGGATCCAACTATGCGTGGTGTAGAGCATCATGGCCCCAATGCCCGGTCCGAAAAATGTGAAGACTTGTCCGGCCGGCGCCCACTTTGAACCGAGCAACACTCGAATCAAGTCTTTGCCGAACAGTGTCAGACCCGCGCTCAGGCCCATGCCGACAAAAGCCATCATCGTCATAGACGCCAATAAATAACTGCGATACTGGTCCATGTTTTGTCGAATACGGCTCAGAGCCGCGACGACGACAAGCGTGATTGAGGCTACGAACTCAGTCGAAAGAGCGAACAGGTCGTATGCCTTCTTGTAGAACCCCAGAGATTGCGCATCAAATCGCCATCCCACCAGCAGATTGTCAGTATTGCGGGAAAAATAATTTATTAAAAAGCTGCCATAAGTGTTGATGGCAAACCACAATGAAGATCTTGTGTCTTTAGTCAGACGGGGCATGCCCGGCACCCAATTGCACAAGACCCATGCTCCTACACTCGTGCTTACTGGCAGAGCAACGGTCCCAGCCACAAGGGCCCAGTGTCCCCATCCCGCTAAACCCAGGAGGATGGAAACGGTCACAGAAACGGTCCGAGCAACGATGTCATTGACGGAGGTTTGTGAAAAAAGCATCGCCCGCTTGAGTAGCGCGAGGTGCACTACCGACAAACTTGTCGCAAATATCGTCAGGGCAATGCCTTCAGTGACATGTTTTACCAGAGGGTTATGGTAAAACATGGCAAGCAAACTCCCAGACGCGGCGAAGACGATCGTGAGCAGCGACCCCGCAAGCAAATTCATCCAGAAGAGGGTGCTTGCAAACTGATGGTCCATCTGATCGCGTTGAACGATGGCTTCCGTTATGCCATTGAAACCAAAATTCACCAGAAGAAGGCTGAAGGTGGTCACCATGGCGACGACGCCAAAATCTGCAGGAGCGAGCAGTCGCGCTAACACGGCCGTTGCGATAATCTGAATCGCCAGCCCTACGCCCCCGGAAAATATGGTTACCCCGACGCCACGCACCGCCAGGCTACGCAGTTTCTGCCGGCATTCAGGAATGACCGGCTGAAACATCCCGCTTTTATCGAAGGGCTTGATTCGATCGAATGATCTCATGTGTTTTCCGGAGCACTTTTTTCGAAGAACGGCAAAGTCCACATCCTGGACCGCTCTTTCTAGGGTTGATTTTTTACCGTAGGACAGTGAAAAATTGTCTAAGTCTCGATAAGTGCCGATCTGCTCCTGCCAAAGACTCATCCGCTAAACTAATTGCTAACATGCTCATAATAAAAAGCTTCTCTATATTTTAAGATCCCGTCTGCTTTCATATGTCAAGGGCGTGTAATTGTGGTCATTGAAGTGCCAGCATTGCTTTCAAGTCCGTGCTCATTCTGCGCCTTGGCCCTCATCGTTCGAGGCTATAATGTGTCTGACCTACGGCGACCACACTTGATGCACTTCCGTGAAGCTGAGCAGAACATAGCGGGGGTAGACTCATGACCTAATTGATTTAAATCCAGCTGGAGGAACACTTGCCCGCGAAGCGCTCTCTCTTAATCTCATTCATCTTCATCTTGCTGCTATGTCTCACACATATCTCTGAAGCCCAAAGCTGGTCTAACGTGTTGGCGCCTACTCGCGCAACTGACTGGACTCCAGCTGGAATTTCCGGAGGCATACCTTCGTCGAATTGGACACAATGCGGCCCCACAATTGCGGCTTATAGCGGTAGCCCATCGACCATCGTCAGCGCAATCAATCACACGGGTTCGGGTTACACCGGATGCGGACCTAACACGTACGTTCAGCTTGGGGCCGGCACATTTACTCTTTCGAGTGCTATTCGCAACGTCGGTGTAAGCAACGTCGAGTTGCGCGGCATGGGAGCGGACCAGACACATTTAGTATTTAGCTCGGCTTCTACCTGTCAAGGAGGCAATGGTACCTGCCTGGTCGGCTTTGAAAGCTCCGATGGGAACTACCCGGAAGCTTCCTCCCAAAAAATCTACAGCTGGACAGCTGGATATTCTCAAGGCACGAAGTCAATCACCTTGAGCAGTGGCTCCAATATTGTTGCCAACTCAACGATGCTGATGCTCGACCAGTGCGATACGGGCTATAGTGGCTCTTCGTGTCAAGGCTCCTCGACAGACGATGGGGGTTTTTTCGTCTGCGGTGACCAATATTCGCCGGGCGGTCCCACAGGCTGTAGTGTAAGCGGGCCTGATAATGGGCTTGCACGTCCACACCGTTTTCAAATGGAAGCCGTTCTGGTGACGGGATGCTCCCCTTCGTGCGGCAATTCGGGGACGACAACAGTTGCGATTGACAGGCCCCTCATGCACCCTCAGTGGGCAGCCGGACAAACACCGCAAGCATGGCTCATCCAACCGGCGCAGAACGTGGGAATAGTGAACCTTTCTATCGACGGCTCAGCTACACAAGATACGGGTGGTGTCAGCTTTTACAATGTGGCGAACTTCTGGTGCCAGGGGGTGGCCGTCCTGCACTCTTATAATATCGGCATCTGGGTAGAGCAAAGCATCCACGGCATAATCCAGAGCAACTATGTTTTCGATGCAGGTCAGCATCTCAACTACTCCGATCCAACCGGCATCAAGTACAACTGGTCGAGTAACCTCATCGCCAACAACATCGTTCAGGCAGTCCGTCCAGCGATCATGGCAGAGGGTCCATCCACAGGTAATGTCGTCATTGGCAACTACATGATCAACAGTTACACAGGAGACGACTTCTTCTTTGGCAATGAGTGGGACGGTCATTCAGATGGTGCCGACTATGACTTGATCGAGCATAACGTGATGAATCAGTTTACTCAGGACCTGATTCACGGTGGCCATCTAATGCAAACGTACTTTCGCAACTTGGCGACCGGTTGGGAGTCCTGCGCTAATGATCAGTGTGGAAGTTTTAAAGCTAAGGACTCAAACAGTTCAGCGGTTGAATCGCAGTCTTTTAACCGTTATATGAATTTCCTTTACAACGTGCTCGGGACGCCTGGATATTCCACGAGCTATAACGCTAACAATGGTCAATGCAACAAAGTATATGAGTTCGATAACACGGTCTGGGCGACAGGATGTGGAAACAGTGGAGGTAGTATTCCTATTCCCGGCGATGCGACCGTAAACAAGACTTCTTTGCGTTGGGGAAACTGGGACACAGCGAATAAATCAGTGCAATACAACAAAGCTGAAGTGCCAAGCGGAATTTCTCTCTATGCAAATTCAGCCCCCACCTCAGCTTGCACCAGCTCTACTCCGTGTCCAGCATCGTTCTATTACTCTTCGCGTCCGAGCTGGTGGGCGAGTTCCATACCGTTCCCAGCAATCGGCGAAGATGTAACCGGGGGTAACGTAGGACAGTGTTCAGGAACATTGAATACTCCCGGCCACATGTCCGGGACTGCCGCACTGACGAGTGCGCAATGCACGGGTACGTCGCTAACCGCATCGCAATGGGGTGGACATGTAAATGCCATACCGGCTATGGCTTGCTATCTGAATGTTTTGGGTGGGCCGCCTGACGGATCGGGAAACGCACTGACGTTTAGTGCTGCCAAATGCTACGGTTCCAATACCGCCACCGCCACTCCTCCTGCAGCGCCACACGGTCTAGCAGCCACAGTACAGTAAGCCCCCACGAAGTGAGAGGTCGTCATTTCGGCCTTTCACTTCGTGCCGATTCTTCTGTCAGCGCATTCAGAGCCTGCGCAACCGGCAGAACAAGGGCCCCGGACTTGAGCGCATATTCAACGATCTCCTCGAAAAACCTTGGAGTGCAACCATAAGGGCTAGGATGAGGAGATACATCGTGAGTCGCAAAAATCGTCCAGGCTGATTCGCCCCGATTACGATCGATCAGTTCCCTCACCACTCGCATGTCTCCTCGGGTCCTCTCGATGAAAGTCGCAGATAGATCATTCAGATCTGTTCGCCCGACATTCAAAGTCTGGCTTCCGCCGCGACAACCTTTAAAGTAACGGGAGGCCTTCGCCTTGTTTCGCGGGTGGGGAACGCTGAGCGGATAGGCAAATGTTCTGAATTCTAGATCAGGGAACATTTTCTTAAGCTCTGCCCGGTTCTTGATAATCGAAGCTTCGAATGCTTCTGGATTTGTGCGCCATGAATGGCAGTGAGAGTACGTGTGGCAGCCTAACTCGTGCTTCTGTTCGACGAGAGCCCTCAGATCATCCAGGCTGCAAATTGTCCCGGAAGGTGATTCCATATCCAGTAGGCCGAGGGATACATAGTAGGTTCCGGACAGATCGTAATGTCGCAAGATTGACCCGCCGGCAATCAACGCAGTCCGCGGAAAATCATCAAAGCTGAATGAGATCAGAGGACGGGGTGGGCGGACTATCAACGTCCGTCGATATACAAACCTTCCAGCACTCTTCTGGTAGTAATTTCTGGCCCTGACCAATGATTGCTGCAAATTCATTAGAACCTTCCCCCTTCACTGTTGCGCCGATACCAACTCTGATACTGCTGCAGGAGAAGGTTGCGAGGAAAGATATTCTTTCAGGCGAGCCGCCACATCTGCTGAAAATAACGCCGCGCCATCAGAATTTAGATGTTGTGAGTTATAGAACAAATCGCGGTCCCCCGCATACTTCCACCCGCTATAGTCCCACACGGGTACGTGATAATGGACCGACAAAGAGTGAAACTCGGCGAATATTTGCTTGCGATTGGTTTCCAGCGACTGCATCTCAGCATACTCAGGAGAATAGACAAAAATGAGCTTGATCCCATTGTCCTGACACAGACGGATCAACTGCTCAACCACCTGCATTCCTTTGGGTTCAATCGCAAAACTCACACCGTTTGGATTGTTTGCCTTGAAGCTTTGGAAATCACCCGTCCATCTTTTTGTCTGCGGAGCGAATCCGTCAAAGTGGTTCTCCACCGGTGACAGCCCCATCAAATTCTTGATTCCGAGAATCCAGGCGAAATTCATGTCCTGGACAACGTACCCATATAACGGCACGTACCTGCCCTTCACGAAGTCGGGGCTGATATTCTTCAGCGTCTGATACATCTCGGGATCTTTAATATAAGGGACATACAAAGCTGGATTGAATACTTCACGGGTAGTTACAAAAGTAAAAGCATCAAGATTGTGTATGATCAATCGCGGTTTCTGGTTGTGCTCCAGATAGGTCTTCAAAACAGCCAGTTGCACATCTGTCTGTGACCCATTCTGGCCAAGGTTGAAAGCTTTATATCCGGTACTATCCTCGATTGCACGAGGATCATAATGGCTTGCAGCCCTCGATGATCCGCTGATGATTACATCTGCATTCACCCGCCCCTGCATTACCCGGTTCCAGTCCCCGTATGTTGAAGTCTTGATCCGTCGGAGACCAGTGGTAATCACTAAGTTCAAAGCGAATGCCAAAAGGATAATCAACCCGAAGAAGGCAACGAGTCTCGCAATCGCCTTACTAGGCTGCGTGGCCAAAGCACGCATCTCATCTGGGCGATCCAAGCATGCGATGTCTGCCATCAGAGGCGGACGGTACTCGGCCTCGGTAGCTTTTGTACGATTTTGCAGTTTCACTGACATCAGAATTGAAAGTAAATAAACTGTGCCTTTTGATAGATGCCAAACATCACCACGGCCATGACAAAACTGGCGTAAAGTCCCCACCGTACTACAAGGGGAACGTTACCTAGTAGCGACCGAACGGAAGTCTTTGCATGCAAGAGCTGGCCAACCTCCAGTGTGATGACCGCAATTAATGCCACTGGCATCTGCCGCATTAAGAACTGCTCGGTACCGATCTCGCGAAAATTCCACCCGCTTGCCAAATGTGTGAACACATAGACGGCATCATTCATATTCCTTGCGCGAAAAACAATCCATGCAATACATGTCAATACCAGTGTGCTCACGAGCATTATGCCTTTTCGAGCGACAGTACCCTCACCCAAACCAACAGTCCTGAAAAAGCGATCTCTCCAGTCTTTCGTTAACCATCCGGCGACCAGATACGCCCCGTTAAGCACTCCCCAGCAGACAAATGTCCAGTTCGCGCCATGCCACAGACCACTCACGCCAAAAGTGATTAGCAAATTCAGGATATGACGGTTTTTACTGACACGGTTTCCGCCGAGCGGAATGTATACATAATCTTTGAACCACGTGGACAGAGAGATGTGCCAACGCCGCCAAAATTCACCCATAGAAAGTGAGTAATATGGAGTCCTGAAATTTTCCATCAATTTGAATCCCAAGACCTGGGCCGCACCTATTGCAATATCGGAATATCCTGAAAAGTCACAGTAAATTTGATACGCAAAGAAAAGCGTTGCGATCGTCAACTGCAGCCCGTTGAAATGTCGTGGAGCAGTGTAAACGTCGTTCACGTAGAGGGACAATCGGTCGGCCACTACTAGCTTTTTGAAAAAGCCCCAGGCCATTCGTTTGAGCCCGCCAGTAGCATTTCCATAGTCGAAGTCGTGATGTTCCCTGAATTGATGCAAGAGGTTCTGCGGGCGCTCAATGGGACCAGCCACCAGTTGAGGAAAAAACATGACATAGGTTGCGTACACGATGAAATTGTGTTCCGCTCTCTGCCTTCCCCAATAGACTTCAATGACATAGCTCAGACTTTGAAATGTATGAAACGAGAGCCCGATTGGCAAAATGATAGACATTACCGGCCGCGACAAATGCCACCCGAATAGCTGAGCTAACCCGACGAAGCTTCCGGTGAAGAAGTCGAAATATTTAAAGATAAAAAGTACTGTGCAGGTGGAGAGAATACTTACCCACAACAGGGCTGTTTTTTTGCGTCCCTGTACATTTTCGATATAGATGCCTGCGAAATAATCAATGAGAATCGTAACCAGCAGGATCAAAATATACGAAGGGATGAACGCCATGTAAAACACACAGCTGGCAGCGAGCAACCACTGGACCCGCCACCGGTGCGCCAATAGAAAAAACCCCGCAGCGACAACAGGGAAAAATATCGCAAATTCGAGTGAATTAAATAGCATGCAATGCTTTAAAAGTTAAATTCAAGCTCTTTAACGTAGGAGGACTACAGATAGCGGGAACTGCTTTCGTCGGTGTGGTTCTGCCTTCAGCAACAGCACCATAGCATCTTTGACTGATGGGTTTCCGCGGTATCTGCGGAGTGCGTTATCGATGCTCTCTCCTGCTCATGCCAGCGGGCGCCCCACAAGTAACTAGCTGATCATCGAGACTTACTTCGTAAGTACTGACTTCCTTTTCTGCGCTTCTCACATTTTCGTGTGGGCGTAGCAAAGCCATCGTCGCTAGAATCGACATAAAGGGAATGAGCGGTACGCTGTATCTCGCCTGGGCTAGAATCGGCGCATAAATGGCGATAGTGTACGCAATGAACAGAATCAATGGTGCGATCGCTCGCCATTGATATCTCCGCAATGCTACCCTGATACCCAGGAACGCAAGAACCAGGTAGGGGAGTTGCACGATCATGTTAGCTCCTGTAGAGGCCCAGGTCTTACCAGCAAACCAGAAATTAAACAGGTTGAGCGTTAGGCTTTTTAGGAACAATAGAGGATATCTCTTATACTCTTCCTCTACTCGTCCCATGAGATATTTGGAAAACTTTAATTCGTCTTCGGTCCGATAAAAGCTCTGATAGTATACGTCGTCCTCAAAGGGATATCCCAATTCGGTTGCAAGGTGGCGTCTTTCACGGGCAGCCTCACGATCGAGAAGCCAGAATGGCTTGCCGTTGAATAAATGGGTGTTGATGTATTGCCCCGCATGTGCTGATACTCCGAGTACACTGGCTGTCGGCACAAACTTTCGGGTAAGTCTGTAGTTGCGAACGATCCAGGGCAATAATATCGCGAACATTGTAACGATCAACAGTACAGCGTTGCGGGCAATCATCACCCACGATGTGCGTTGCCTCTCATACAATAGAAGATAGATTGCCCAAAACAGCGGAAATAACATCGCTACGCTTCTCACCGACACCGCGGCACCTAACACAACTCCGCTGAGCACATAATTCCACCATCGGCCTTCGTCGCGTGCAACATAAAGTGTCAGTAAAAACAGGACAATCAGTAATGTGAACAGGCTTTCAACCGCCCCCCGACTTTCCGCGATTACAACTCCAGGATGCAGTAAAAACAATAAAGGAGATCCATAGACTACTACGGGCTTGGTCGAAATGTTCCGAGCGAGGCGCATGACAAGCCAAGCAGTAGCGATAACCATCAAGACATTTGCCAGCTTGATTGTAGTAATACCAGTGCCGGCTCCGAGCATAAGAGCAGCCAGGAAGAGAGGATAGCCAGGCTCCCGCATAAGGGTCGGGGCGGTGTCTGAATCGAAACGATACCCGTGCCCGTTTACCAAATTTTCTGCCAATTCCTGATATCCATCATTGGCACTATTCTGGTTATACGATGGAGTTATCTTATGACTTAGCTTTGGACTGACTCCAAAGAGGAATACAAGATGAACGCAGAGGACTGTTGCCATTAGCGCAATCCAGCGAGACTTTGGCCAGCTATTTATTTCATCTAGTGACATGAGTTAACCTGATGTATCCTCTGAGGCTTTATTATTGAGGAAGCAACGTAAGTTCCGAATTTATAACATCACCATTGCTTTTATCTACGTTTGGTGGCGCCCATGACTTTCGCATAACCGGCCTGGTAAGCGGGTAGTCTACCATCATCAAAAGTGCCGTGAACCAAATTGGTCCCATGCGGGCGAAGGTGGATTCGGAGAGGTTATAGACAATCGCGACAATCAGGACAGCGAATTTGACACGACGAAATCTGTCTTCATCTTGGTGCGTTGCCAGATATTTAATCATTCTCTTGCTACAGGAAACCAACATGTAAAGCAACATCATCAATCCAATGAAACCGCCATCAAGATAGAGGTCCACATATCCATTATGGGCATTCGGAATGCCCGTATTCATGGCCCGGGCGATCGCAAATCCACCATCGCCACCCCAGAAATTCCAATATCCGGCTCCGAGTGCCGGATTCACAGTGCTGAGATTGATGTGCGCCCAGATATCTGCCCTGCCGGTGAACGTCATAGATCGTCCAAGCGCTTCTACGATGGGTGCGATTACCGAAGCGAACTTTTGTGAAAAGAAGGCCACCGGAGGAAGGAGTAGCGCACCTAGCAAAGCTGCCCGATTAATTGGAATAGAGATTAGCCGCCCGGTTCTGGCGATAAGAAACACTCCGATTGAAATGCACAATAAAGCAGTTTTACTTTGCGAAAGGTGTAGCAGCCAGGCTCCCATTATCAGGAGCATGACACGGTCCCAGGGTATCCGCGTCCATTGAAACCTGGCCTGTCCGCGAAGCGCTTCAAGATAATCCCAGACGAGGAAGAGTGTAAAGAGGAGAATCGTTTCGCCCAGGGAGTTTTTCTGGGTCGTTACGCCTGTAATCATTATGTCGCCAGCAATGGTATAAGAGCGGGCGTATTCTGGGTAAAACTTAACGAACAATACAGACAATGGAATAAGGACAAATGCAGTCCTTACAAATACTGCTCGCATTGCCTGAAGAGGATCCTTTTCGGTATAGATTAACCCAATGACGAATAAGAGGCCGAAATCTTTCGCAAGCCTTTTAAGTGAACCACCTGGATCTCCCGACCACACTATACTAAGTGCGAAATACAAATAGAAGAGCATGATCGGCATATTCCCGGCAAACAGTTTCTTCCATCGCATTCCACGAGAATTTGCTATGAGAAATGAAGCACTGATCACAGTTAAGAAAAACAACTGATCGAGCGGGCTTCTTGCATTGTTATTCCCCAGTTCATTCGTCACGCCGCTCCTCTCGGCCATCACGTCGCCCCCTCCCGATGTCCACAGAGAGACCGGCCGTGATGAGAGGATTAAAAGGAGTGCGATTGGTAACCAGACGGCAGAGCTCACCTTAGGACGGCGGCGGCAATCCCGCACTACAAGCCATGCGATGAATAAAAAACAGATACCTGATGCTAACTGCGGCATGGTTGAGGATTACTTTCCCGTACTTTTACCTGGGATCAATGAATAGCCTATGCTGAAGCTCTAACGTCAGCAACCTACTTATTTCCGTCGTATAGTTACGATCACCTTTAAGGTGCCGTGTCACAATATGCTCCACGGTACTCCGTTCAAGATAAGGTCGAGAAAGGGTGCGCGGATCGAGCAGTATTTCCTGGACATAGGATGCGAGACAGTCCCTATACCAGATCCGATAGTGGCAGAACTTATGCCGCCCTAAGAACAAGCGTTCGAGGTGTAACGGTGACAGCGCATGATCGACACGAGCTAGCCACTGAGGCATTCCATAGTCATAGGCATATTCAGCCTTAAATGTAAACTCCAACATGCCTCGTGTAACAGATGAAAACCAGTGGTTCTGACCACCCAAGCCTCGATCGGTTGGAATTTGAGACAAATGTGGATTGCCATCAGCGATCAAGCGACCACAATCATCATTGTCCTCAAAAATATCGTTCTTGACGATCCTCGACTTCGAAGCTCGGAAAGCGGTCTGAACCAACTCGTTATCAAGAAACGGGGAACGCACTGAAAGTTGTGTCTGTTCGAGCGCAAGCAGGCCGTACTGGTACCAGGGGGCCTGACGAAAAGCCGTGAAAGAAACCGCATGACCATCGAACAGGTTGCTATACGTTTGTTTTGCCCGGCCGATATTCGCACAGAATTCCTGCTGAAACAGACCGGGTGCAGGTTCAACGGCTTTGAAGGCCCGCAAGCGACGAAGTATCTCACTTCCGTAGTTCCCCGTCATTCTAACCGAGGCGATCTGGGCGGCACGTTCGTTAGCGTAAAGGTCTGCTGCGCGGTTGACAGCAGCACATCCATCACTAAGATAGACCGCCCGCTCAGCATAGTGGGCAAAGCGAGAGAGAAATTCTTCGCCAACTGGAATTACCTCGTAAGGCTGTTGGCAGACTTTGGCAACTTCGCGCGCGATAACCACATCCTGGCATTCGCGAAATGGCCCGGCAAATGTATAACTCGGTAAAGAATATGGCGGGGCATTCCACCAGGCCATAATCATCCTGGTATCCAGGCCGCCGGTCAGCGAAACAGCGATTTGCTCGTTGCCGTTAAAGTAGCGCGAAAGATTCTGTGAAAAGACGTTTCTTAACTGCTTGTAATAAGCCTCCGGATCGAGAGGCTCCTGGTTTTCCCACTCTGCAGCGTCGAAATATTTGCCCTTTTTTTCTATCGCAGCGTTGCGAAACTGCCATGCTGAAGCCGTCGGCAAGATCTGCACGCCTCTAAAAATTGACCGGTCCTCCAGCACACATCCGCATGTAACAAACTCACCAAGACTGCGGTAGTCGGCCTCCCGCAATTCGGGACGGACTTCAAGAATCGCTTTAGCTTCAGCGGAAAAATAAAAGGCATCCTTCGATTCATGGTAATAGATCCGATGCATTCCATAGCGATCGTTGAAGATCATCGCTGTCTGTGCCACCTGGTCTACTAAGATTCCGTGGAATCTTCCATTTAAGTTTCTGGGAAATGCTGTATCTTCCTCGGAAAGATGGACAAGGTATGCAGGCCCTTTTCCATCCCACTCATGCCCCTGTCGCTTTAGTTGATCTTTGATTCCTGGCTGAGGATACTCCTCGCCGGAAAAGAACAACACTCTGTTTTTTCGTTCGTTATGGAGCGGCATATGATCTGAAAAAGACCCTCTGCGCGCTGTCCACCCGACATAGATTCCGAGTGACTCGTCTGTCCAAGTGCCACCTGTATAGGACGAGGAATGGGAAAGAGTGGTCATCATTCGCCGCAATTGAGGCTCGACCCACTCGCGAGACTTTTTCGTAATGATTCCGAAGATACCTGGCATTGCTGACTTAGGAAGCCTCCGTGGCGGCCTGTAGTTTGCGGTTGTAATATGTCTCGCGGAATTCGCGCAGTTTCGCCGCGGCAGACTCTGGAAGATGATCTAACAGGCGATGGTGCAGACCAAATCGCAAGGCAAGCTTACCTAATGGAGTAAGTGGGACGTAGTAACGCGGTACTTCAATTCGCTGGAAGCCATTGCGCTCCTTGAAGTCAGACAGGCTGTCGCGCAGCTTTTTACCATAAGAAAAACCTGAGTATGCCAAATAAGCAATTCCGCGATCAGCACAGGCGCGCACTGCTTGTGCAACCAATGCATTCGTCGGAGCTTTGTCGCGATGTTGAATCAGCGAAACAATATTCATGAGGCCGGCTTGAGTACGCGTTTGGTTACTGACAAGCTTGATGAATCCAATCAGCTTATTCTCCCAAAATGCTCCGATAAAAATACTGCTGTCGAGATAGGTTGCCTCCTCTCTATAGACGGTCTCGAGGCTCTTACCGTAATGAGGGAACTTCCGACCCTGCCGGACCGGACATTCGTTGTAAATCTCCCAAATCCCACTTACGAGTTCCTCGCTGAAGGGCACCTCACGGATTACAACGCCTTTCTTCTCAGCCTGCTTGGCCTTATTTCTTGCCTTGAAGCCAATCTGTTTCGTCCACCAGTCATTAAAAGTGGAAATGTGAATGGCGGCGAAATTGTCCCACTCCATCGGATAAGTGAACTTCGGAGTAGTGTCGGGTAACTTCTGGACGAAGGTAAAGAGATCAACTCGTTTCCGAGACTTCTTCAACGCATCGAGTATTGGTTTTGGATCGTCGAGGAATTGATATTTGTCCGCGTCCAGACGAGCGATCCTCAGAAATCGCCCTGTTGTCTTAATCTCAATATTTTCAATCTTCATAAATCAATCCTTCGGCAAGTCTCTGGCAAATCAGCCAGTTTTCTACAAATAAGGCTGTTGCGTGTGGATTAAAATCTATAAGTGTCGGGAGCATATCTGCGCGGTTTCTTCCGCTGATGACTTCCTGCTTAGGTCTCGCGCTGAGTGACCAACGGCAAGCCGAGATGGGCAAGAAGTCGGGCCCCATGGTCGCAAATTTTAATCAGATACATGATAAAGAAGTGTTTTCCCGATATCGCCAGCACCGGCAACGCAAGCGTGTAAATGGGCACTGCCAATAACGACTTGGCCGCATTTCGGACACGATGGGCCCCATGTTTCGGGAAGTTGCTGCCACGAAGCAGAGCGCGCCTCAACAAGTACCGGGCTGTGCAACGCGACGGCGGAACTACCTCATAAGCAGGTGCTTCGCTGCACCACACGAACAAATGACCTTTTGCCATCATGCGGCGGAAGAAATCCACGTCTTCGCCGGCGCTATCAAATTCAGGATTGAAGGGGACTTCGTCACTGTCCAGGATATTTCTTTTGAAGAGCACGTTTCCGGTCCGCGCTTCCGACCAGTTTAATTTGTAGCCTGTAGTGTGGTCCGGCCGCTCGAAAAATCTCCCCTTCTTAACCCAGTGGGGAGGGTCCGATTCGAAATAAGGATTCACAGGTCCGAGGACCCCATCAGCGGCATATCGTTCCATTGCCTTGAACAGATGGGCAAGCCAACGCTCCTCGGGAAATTCATCGTCATCGATGAATGCGATCAGGTCCCCATCGGCATGCTGTATCGCCTTGTTTCGCACGAGCGCGATATTCTGTCGCGGTTCAACACAATATGTGAAGCGAAGACCAGAGGCATCATTTGAGAATGCCTTCACCACAGGCTCCGCCGAACGCGCACAATCATTGTCGGCAACAACTATGGAGTAAGTAAATAAGCCTTCGGTCTGTTGCTCTTCCAATTTGGTCAACAGTTTTTTCAAGAGATCCCCCCTCTTGAAAGTGCATATGCAAATGCTGATGTGATGGATGGGCATAGATGTCGTAAGGTTTAACGTGTGAGAGCCTTCGCGCTCCTGACTATGGATGCGACTTTTCGTCTCCCCTGCTCGGCCGCCCCCAGAACGGGCATGGATGAGCGCAGCAAGTTGTGATCGAGAGGAATACCGAAGGCACGCGCAGAACAACTGCGCGATCTAAGGCAAGCAAACACTTCTTCCTCGGTCACAGCGCCAGGAAGATCGAGCGCCATGGCGAGTGGGAACGATTGGCGGTCCGTGTGAAAATCCAGACCAGCAAACGGAATAAGTTTGGGCGATTGAAGCAACATTGGAGCGGTGTTACTTGGCGACCATCCGTCGTACTTGCGGTTCCACGCTTCCACCCCAAGCAAGCGATCGGCCCAGTAGGGAACGAAATCTCGCCACACTTGTTTTCTCGATGGATGTGCTAGCACTGCCACCCCATTCGCCGCTCGCACGGCCTCTAACATTTCCCCGGTTGGAAGACCTTCACCAAGGAACGGAGCACCCCAGACCAGAACATGTACACGATTATCTTTGTCGCTATATTCGATGCCCGGCACAATCAGAATTTGACGGGAGCTCGCTTCGGCACACGCCGCACGGTATTCGCTAAAACGGCGGACGGTGAAACCTCGGTCGTGTTCCGTCATCAGCAGGACGCGATCACCACGGCGTTGAAACCTGTCCCTCAGAGACTTCAATGGCCAACTGCCGTCATACGACCAATCAGAGTGCACGTGACATGCGGCAATAATTTCCATAGCAATTAGTGGCGCGACTTAAAAACGTTGTTGTGCACTGTGTAATAGCAATCAGCAAAGAACACTTTCGCGTCGTCCCGCCGCCAATTGTAAAAACTGTCTCTTCGGTGAACCGCAAGAATCTCTGGCATCGTTTTCCAGAATGAAGGCCACCGTGTCGAAGCCTTCGACTTTGCCCCCTTCATCACGAACAGCAGATGCATAAATTCGCGGCCAGCATTCCGGCAAACGACGCCACCAGCTGGAGAGGAGACCTTACCCACATTTGATCCAGAATCAATCGCCAGTCTTACTTGCCAAGCCGGATACTCTAAACCCTGGCGGCGAGCAAGTGCCATGCTACCCCAAGGCCTGCCATTGAGTTCTACAAACCATGCCTTGCCGGAACTATCGCGTAGAAGTTCAATCATAAACAGGCCACGCCAGCCGACATTCTCGATAAGTTGTTCGGCCTTGTGCTTGATGTCCTCAGATACCGGCTCCGAAACACACGCACTCGATCCCGAACCATGAGGATTCATCATGCGCAACCTGCGGTGGGCACTCCAGGCGCGCACTCCGTCCGAAGCGGCCAATCCAAATAGCCCTTCACCCGTTCCAGTAACGAATTTCTGGACCAAGAGTGGCACACGCTCAGCCCATTGTTCCACTGCGTGATCCAATTCCTGACGGTTCGCGCAAATCCATTTAGGACATTCCATTACCCGGTTGTCTTGGTTGGAAACTGTCTTGGCGGGTTTCAGTATGACCGGAAACGATTCTGCAGCGACAAACTTGAGAACCTCATCGGCGGTATTGGCCAAAGCGGCCTTAGGAACATCAAATCCAGCTTCATGCGCGGCCTGGAATTGCAAATCCTTATTCAAGGCCAGTTCAGCTGCCCCGTTCTGCGGCCCGGCAAGAATCCATTGGTCTTCCAATGGAAGTGCGCTGCATAACCCGACCGCCTTGTCATCAAGAGGAAATAGTACCCTACGCACATTTTTCGAAGGCTCGCTGAGAGAAGCCAGCAAAGATCGCAGATCCGTCAAAGACCGCTGTGAATCCTGCTCCGGCGGGCATATCTCATGACATACCACATGGCGACTATGACGAAGCGCGGACGCGCGCCCTTTGCGCGCGAATGCAACTACCTGAAATCCATCATTCACCAGACTCCATACGACTTCAGGCGCCGCCAGTGCCTCCGCAAATCCCACCAGGACGATGTCGCGAAACCCTCTCCGAGGAGATTCAGCTGAGGCTAAGGGGTGGTTTGCTTCAATGTCCTTCATGAATAGACCTATTGGGTTGGCATGCATCGGGGAGTAACGTGAAATGGGAAGCAATGGGTAACTCGCCCGTCCAACGGCGAATATCGCTTCCTGTGAGAAACTGGTACTCTTTTGCATTGACTGGGTGCGTCTCCAGTTCGACCGTCGAATTATTTGCCATGGCGAAGATGTGATTGAGCCTCGCGGCCGGCTCAAACGGCGGCAAGGAAAAAAAGAAGTCGGTGAGACGATGACGTCTTTCCAACATGTAATCAACAAATCTGCGATAGAGACGCTTTACTCCAACTTGTTCTCCCGGCTGAATGGAGAAGTTTCTTCGGACAATTGTTCCGGAGGGTAGCAGTCCGCGAAACATTACGTTCGCGCAGAGGTGCATGTGGTGGTGACCATCAATCCTGCGAGGCCCATCGCCATAAATTCTGCGGAATTCCTCCAATTGCGCTGCCACTAAATATTCAAATGAATTGACAAGGCCTGGATGATACACAACCTGAGACAGTCGATTCCGCAGCAAAAAACGGGCTACGCGCTCGTGATGTTCGACTAGCCCTGCAGCCACTGGGGCTGAAAAGCCGGTCGTGAAATTCAGGTGCAGGCCCGTGTCCACCCCAAATTCGCGCGCCAGCGCGGCGGCCCGATCTGAATCTTCCATGAACACCATGGCACTCGTGGACGAAACCGTCCCGTGTTGCACGCATTTGAGAATGGAGTTGGTTGTCTCTACATCCCGGCCCCAATCATCCGCATTAATGATGAGCACTCCGGTCCGGGACAAAACGGAAATAGGGCTATCCAGCTTGATTTCCAATGCCAGGCCTGGATCCTTCGTAATATCTGCGGAAATATGGTTAGAGCTCATCACGGTGTCCGCTACTTTGCTGCCTGTGATTCTTGCAATGATCTGGAGGAAAGAGCACGGACGCCGAAGAAAGCTCTCTTCAGCCTTTGCATCTGCTCTCGACGGTGGAAATCAACCAAGTCCTGAGACACTGGTCTCTTGACGCGCCGTATCCACGTCCACAGATAGCCTGCTCCAAGGGCTAAACCACCAAAAATAGCCGGTGACATTGTCATCTGACGCGTGGCCCTGAACAGTTCCCATAACGGATGGTTCCCTACCGCATAATCCTTGGTCCCAAGCTTGAACCGTGAGGTCAGGATGCCCCGCTGAGCCGTTCCCATTTCGCGATGGTGCAAGCAGACTTTTTCAGTAAAGGTCCGAGTCTTCCACCCTTTCATCCGCGCCGTGATCACGGCAACATGATCGATCGATCCCCCTTTTATTGGCAGATAACCACCGATCGCCTCGAAACATTCGCGACGAAACATCTGGCATGCTCCCGAGACGTGCTCGATGCTGACAAAGCGATAATCGTAAATCTGACCGGAAGTTTCCTGGAATGGCGTGCCGACTAATCCAAGGGCCGGCTCAGCCGTCAGCTTTTCGAGCAAGAAAGAGAAGTAATTCGATTCAAATGAAATATCAGCGTCCAAACTGACAATGACGTCATAATCCAGGTTTTTCACTTTTCCATGGCCAGCGTTGAAAGCCAAGACCTTGCCGGCAAAATTGCGCTCACGGCGTTCGGGCATCCGTAACAGCTCGATCCATGAAAAATTGGAAGCGTACTGTTTTACGATCTCGTCAGTACCGTCAGTGGAGCCGTCGCTAATGATTACCCATTTCAATGGCCGGACTGTTTGCGCTATTACGGACTGTAGCGTTAGCTCGATAAACCGAGCTTCATTCCGCGCCGGCGTAATTATCACGTAGCTCAACATTTTGGGAATGGTATTCAAGGAGTGCCCGATCGGATCCAGATTGTCGATACCTGCAGACGATAGCTCGGTCGCGCGAACGTTTATAGGTTTATACCTTTGTGCGTAAGGAGCGTCTTGATCGCTGACAGGTTGCGAAAGTTATCAGCGACTATCTCGTCAACGTCAATAAAAACGGCATAACGCGATTCGAGAGCAGCAACTAACGTCGTTAGATCGAGCGAGTCGAGTACACCCTGGTCGAAAAAATTCTGCGACCCGGCGAAGTCCTGACCCGGTCGGATTTCATTGAGGATTGTAATCACGTCATCCATAGATATGTCACAGTGCTGATTTCGATTCTCAGCCTTGCTCCTTCAAGCTGATTTGAGGGGGAATTTCCGCGTACGCCTGATCAATCACAGCAACATCGCTGTTTGAAAACCTAGCCTCGAAGAACTCTTTGGCCGGCCCGTTTCGCGGCCCATCCACCGGTGGTGCCTTAATACGATCCGCGCCAGCGGCCTGAGCCTGGGCCACTGTGTATCCTAGCAACGCTTGCTCAACTTTCTTGCCCATCACGCGGCAGCTCATAACGAAATCCACGATCTGCGCCTCATCGCCCGCAAGCGAAAAACTTGTCAGCCCAGTAAGTCCGAAATCGCCAAAGCGATCGGTCACATGAAAGGTATAAGCTGCATTGCTCGGATTCTGGGCCCACGTCCAGAAACTCTTTTCATCTAGGCGGCGCAGACTAAGATTAAATTGGTTTGTTTTATTCAGCAGCTGAGCTGCTCTCGTCAAATTCTCCGGACGTAATGGGGCCACATGCACCTCGATCTGGAGCGAACTCAGCCAGTTCTCCAAGCCGCCACTTAGATCGAGCGCCTCTTTACGGCCACGCTCAGCCTGATACATTTCCGTCCGCTCCAAGTCCTCTGTGGCCAGCGTCTGAGTTTCGAAGCAGCGAAGTGAGCTCAGGAAGGGTCCAAGTTCAGATGGCGACTGAGGCAGATCTGGAGTGTAAACCTGAGGCAAGAGCTGGCGGACCTGATCACGCTCTTGCTGGCTGTCATCTAAAAATACAAACGAATCGAGACCCAGGTTTAATTCCTCTGCCAAGCCCAACAGATTTTCGGCCTTGTCTTTCCAGTTAATCCGCCAGGCAACAAAATCGCTCTTACGCAAAACCATAGATGGATGTTCTTCGATAACAGAAAGCGCAAACTTCTCGTCGTTTTTGCTGCAAATCGCGAGAATGACACCTCGCAGACGCAATCCCTTGAGAACCGACTGAAAGGCCTGAAAACATTCTCCTACCGGGTCAGGTGCGCCGAGCTTGATCTTATGCTGACCGTCGTCGCCAACTACACCTCCCCAAAGAGTGTTGTCCAGGTCGCAAACGATTACTTTTTTCGCTTGGCCCAGTGACCCGCTCAGGATGGCCCTTATCTCCAATGCGGCCTTCTCAAAGAGCTGTTGGGAGTAAAGGACCTTGGCCACTGCGTACATACGTGGATCGTATGCTGGCCGGCCGAGACTGGCTTGCCAGTATCCGCTATCGAGAAGAATAATGTTTTGCTGTCCTGCAAACTTTTCTGCCAGTAAAAGATTGGCTCTGGCAAGAAAATTTGCAAGACCAGCATCCTTCCGCCATGTAAGAGTCTGTATCCAGCGCTCATAGTTCGGCAGCGTCCACGTAGGCACAAGCACAAGGCCGACGCGGCTGGCTGCGTATAATACCGCGTCGGCAAAGTGCTCTACCTCTCGAAGGGCTGCCTCGAACTCGACCCTTGCCGACTTGAAGTTGAAACGCAGTAACTTCGCGACTGACGGGAGAGTCAGCTGCGGCGCCGTCCAGACCACAAGAATGTCTGGCTTAAAATCCCAAACAGGATGTTTCGAATCAAGAAGTATCTGATAGACCTGCCCGAAAGGTGCAGCGGAAGCAACTATTTTTGGCGTTTCTTGGCCGCGTTCGAGCTGGCGTCCGAGCTGGTCGAGTGTAGTATCGCCGACCAGCAGTACACGTCGGATTTCCGGTTCAATTGTGTTTGCGCTCATACCAGCTTTGCTTCACCTTTGTCTGCAGGCCGTCTACCGGCCAGAATAGATTGATTGCCGACTGGAACCTTCCCGTGTATCGTCACGCCACGACGCGCAGCTTCGACCAAACGTTCAGTAACAACCCCCGCTTGCGGAACCACAAACATGGGAATGCCATGAAAACGCCACTCCACAAGCTCCTCCTTGGAAAGGATGGACCAGAGTACTCTGAGATCCAGCTTTGCAGTTCTGTCAGGAAGTCCCAACGTGTAGTCGTAATGAGTGCCGTCGTAATCAATCAGCGTAACTTGAGTCGAAGGATGTACAAACTTGATGGGATACTCGTCTCCCATCTGATGCGTTGCAGTATGCGCATGGGTAAGACAGCGATAATATTCGACGCCAAGTCCAAGTATCGCCGTGGGGCGGCGTGTCATAACACCGAAGGGGCTGTCTGGGCTCAGACCTGTCCGCGAAACGTGATGGCCGGCGGTCACTTCTTTCGCGAGCGGTCCAAGAGCACAAAGGCTGCAGGTTGGATGAAGGCTTCGTGACACGTTAGGCATTCTTCGGAAGATTTCCGCAATCAGCCCCATTTCTGAAGGGGTGTAGCGAACATCGAATGGCCGTGTCCGGAAATACGACGATGAATCATAGCTTCGACCTCCCATCACAAACGATGGCATCACCAGGGTGCGTTCAGGACCACAAAAGTCGATCAAGGCGTTGACCAGCTCCTTTGCAGTGCCCTTGTACATCGGTAAGAATTCATCGAACGAGCTGTGGACCATCAGGATTTCAAAATCACCCGAAAGGCGATGCGCCAACTCAGCAACCACATCATCTGCACTAAACGTTCCATGGATCACCGACAGTACGGGCGCCAGCTTTTTCCGTCCCACGCTGTGGAGACGCTTTAATTCCACACGACGTTGTTGGCTCAAACAGCGCCGGAGCATCGCGCGGACCCCAGCTCTCATGGTGTTTAGACCCCTGGACTGGCTGCTCAATGAGCACCTCCTCCAACTGCATCTCCATCACCCGACATGCACAACTCGGTGAGAAACACCTTCTCCACACATAACGAGGTTCGACTAAATGCATGTAGTTGTCTGGATCTTCTAAGTAGATCAAGTGTTTCGTTAGTCATCTGTTTTCCTCGTTGCCGGTTGAGGTACGCGCTCTACGCTGTATGCTCAGCAAGAACCAATGAATTGGCTTTGTTCTGCCGCACCTGCGGAGTTCTAGAGGTAAATGCCAGAACTTCCTCAGTTACTCTGACTTGCTGTTCCTTTGTAAGCTGAGGGAACATCGGCAAAGAGACGATTTCGCGCGACACTTGCTTCGCTACTGGAAAATCCATAGGACTGTAGTTCAGCGAGCCGTAGGCTTTTTGCATATGCAGCGGAATCGGATAGTGGATTCCCGTGCTGATGTCGGCGTCTCGCAAATATCTCATTAGACTATCGCGATCATCTGCGCGAACCACATATAAGTGATATACGGCCCGCGACCATGAAGGCTCGTAGGGAATACGTATGGCGTCATTGTTCGCGAGCAGGCGGTTATATTCGGCAGCGTGGTCGCGTCGTTGCGCATTCCACTTCGCCAGATGAGTCAGTTTCGCGTTCAGAAGCCCTGCTTGGATCGCGTCCAGCCGCCCATTGTAACCTTCTACATCATGATGGTATTTCCTTGCCTGACCGTGATCGCGCAGCATCTTAATCTTGTCAGCAACACCGTCATCATTTGTGGTCACAGCCCCGGCTTCTCCACACGCTCCGAGATTTTTCCCGGGGTAGAAGCTGAAAGCTGCAGCACGACCCATAGAACCAGCTTTCATCCAGCGATTGAATCTCTTAGAAAAATACTCAGCGCCGTGTGCCTGACAAGCATCTTCGATCACTGTAAGGCCATACTGATCGGCCAAACTTAAAATTGCATCCATGTCGGCCATTTGGCCGTATATGTGTACTGGCACCACTGCGGTTACAGGCCTTCCACTTCGTCGACTGATCAACCTCCCCGACTTATCCCGAGTGCACATCTCTAGGTAGCTCCGCAGCATCTCGACTGACATGTTGTAGGTTTGCTCGTCAATGTCGACGAATTCTGGCAGAGCTCCAGCTTGAGAAATGGCTTCCGTTGTGGCAATGAATGTATGCGGCACGGTCAACACAACATCGCCAGGTTGGATTCCACAAGCCATAATGGCGAAGCGCAAAGCATCTGTCCCACTGCTGACGGCAATAGAATGATTCGCGTCACAGAAGGCTGCAAATGCCTTCTCAAATTCCTCCACCATGGGCCCGCCGATAAAACCGGCCGTGTGCAGAGCTCGACGAAACACGCCGGTGAGTTCTTGCTCGAGTTCTACATGCGGAGTAACCAGATCCAGAAAAGGAATGCTATCCGGAACACTATTAAAGATGGACATTAAAATCTCCCACAGTCTGTTCTATGTAACGCAGAACCTTAGCCGGATTTCCGGCAACGATAGAGTTGGGGGGGACATCCTTGGTAACGACGCTGCCAGCGCCCACGATCGCGTTCTCACCGACGCTGGTATTGGGTAGAATTGTGGCGCCGGAGCCGATAGAGGCTCCCATTTTTATGACTGTTCGTTCGACGGTCCAGTCGGCCTCGGTTTGCAGCTTCCCGTCGGAAGCAGTGGCACGTGGATAGCTGTCATTGATGAACATCACTCCGTGTCCGATGAAGACATTGTCCTCAATGACGACCCCTTCGCAGATAAAGGTATGACTGGAGATCTTGCAGCATTTGCCGACTATGGCATTTTTCTGGATCTCAACGAACGCACCAATCTTGGTTTCATCTCCTACCTCACACCCATAGAGATTTATGAATTTCGACAGCCGGACGTTCTTCCCCAGCTTTACGTCGTCAGAGATACAGTTGTAGGAGGTCATAGATAAACCAGCGAGCCTCTCTTGCTCAGTGATTCACTGGCCGCCTCCAGCATTTTGACGACCCTCAGTCCGGCGCATCCGTCGTTGAACGGTTCCTGTCCATTTGAAATGCAGTCGACGAAGTAGGACAGTTCCTGCCGCAGAGCCTCCACCTGCTCCAGTTGGGGAGCCCACATATCGCCGGAGCGGTAGTTCACCAACAGCTCGTAGACTCCTTCACGATTCGTGATATTGACTCCCTTGTCATACACTTTCACTTTTTCGTCGGCTTCAAGATCGTTCCAGACCAGCATTCGCTTCTCTCCACCAAGAAGCGTGGTCCTAACCTTTACCGGCGAGAGCCAGTTGACGTTGATATGCGCTATGACTTTCTCAGGAAAATAGAGTGTCATGTAGGCTACGTCTTCATGGCAGTTGAGATGTCTCTGGCCGGTCGCGACAATTGCCTCAGGACTCGTTTTGATGAGGTAATCCATGATGGAAAGATCATGCGGCGCAAGATCCCACAAGACATTGATGTCATGCTGAAAGAGACCTAAGTTGACGCGCGTGGAGTCATAGTAATAGAGCTTGCCAAGTGTTCCTTCATCAAGAAGCTGCCAGATTTTCTTCACGGCGCCGGTAAACAGGAAGGTATGGTCCACCATAATCTTGAGATTTTTTCGCCGCGCAAGGTTGATGAGATCTTCGCCCTGCGCAACATTGCTGGTAAATGGCTTCTCAACGAATACATGCTTTCCATTCTCTAGCGCTGCTTTTGCCAGCTCGTAGTGCGTCCAGACTGGAGTGACGACAGCGATGGCGTCAATCTTAGGTGATGAGATCACTTCCATCGCATCTGAAGTTACATTCATTTCTGGATAGGCCCTTTGCGCGCGTTTCCGCGCTGCTGGGCTCATCTCTGCAATGGCGAGAACCTGGGCGCCTTCCAGACTTGCGAGGTTCCTGACGACGTTCGGCCCCCAATAGCCGTAACCAATGACACCAAAATTCACAATGTTACCGCCTCTTTAGAAGTGCTCAAGATTGGGGGATACGTGGAAATGGAAAGAGCTAGTGCAGCACCAGCAAAGATAGATATGAAACGAAACTTTGAAAGACCGGATGCTATGCAATTCAGCATGCGCCCCTGAACACCGCACGAGGTGTACGCATCAAGATCTTGATGTCGAGCCAGGGAGACCATTGCTTCGCATACTGCAGGTCCAGCCGGACCATTTCGTCGAACTTGATGCGGTTACGACCATTTACCTGCCAGAGCCCAGTGATGCCAGGTTTGACTTCCAAGACTCGACGACGATGCCACGTCTCATAAGAAGTCACCTCATATGGAATTGCCGGGCGTGGGCCGACCAGTGACATGTCTCCTGTAAGAACGTTTACAAACTGTGGCAATTCATCCAGGCTGGTTCTTCGCAGGAATTTCCCCACTCGCGTGATTCTCTTATCATTCGTAAGCTTGTACACGCCATCGCCGTTTCCGTTTGACGGCTCACGTGTTGCCTCGCCAGCAATTAATTTCTTCACATATTCCTTGTGAGCGCTGGGATCATTGTCGATGTACATCGACCGAAATTTCAGAAATGTGAAGCACTTGCCATGCTGCCCAACTCGTTGCTGTCTAAAAAATACAGGGCCTTTGGATGACGCTTTGATAATAAGCGCAATGATCATAAATACAGGCGCACATAGGATTAACGCTAGTGAGCTGCCGGCGATATCCATGGCTCGTTTGATTCCTAATAACGGTCGCCTTTCGTGAGCGCGGCTCGACAGGTCTGGATACAAGGCCGCATCGCTAGGACGTCCAGAATTATCGTGGTCCCAGTCGTCCGGAAAAAAGTGGAACGAAATGCTGATTTGATTGAACTGCTCGAATGTCAACATATCTCGGAGCATCGTGCTCACTCTCATCAAGATAGTGCTGAGAATCGCGCTCCTGTCATCGGCCAGAAGGCCTGTGAACATCGCTCCGACCGTGGTACGGTCTTTGTACCAGCCGATTACGTCCGTCTCCCTTGTGGATGACAGCAGAGCGGAAAGCATGCTGTCTAAAACTTTTCCATTTTTCTCCGAACCCTGCTGGGGTCCCGCATCTAACAACATAAGCAAAAATGGTTTCCCGGAACGCTCGGTTCTCTTTCGTTCGATGACGAGCATCCGTCGAAAAGTCTCTTCACCAAAAGCGCTACGTTCGCCGGTCGCGCCGGAAAGCAGCGAGCGGGCAGCCGCTTCATCAATCGAGTCTAGTAAAGTCACTGGACTTTCTCCTTATTCGCCTCAGTCATTGTGTAAAACCCGATGGGACCCAGAAAGGATCTTTGAAAGGCCTTGAGACTACAAAAGAAACAGGGAAATATGAAAGTCGCCAATATGTACATTTACTACGAGCAACTACAACTCTCATCTATGACGCGATAGAACCACATGCATGGACAACACCACTCCATGCCATGATCTTGCGCGCTACTTCGGAAATAATTCGCGTGCAGCCCTAATCACGATTCGAGTGAAGGCTGCTCACAACTATCTACTCTTCAGTCTGATTGTCTTGCCGCGAAACAGTGGAGGGATGGTAATTATAGTAGTGATCGCTAAGAGCTGAGCTCTGAGAGCCATTCAGCAACGCACCTATTACTTTTTTGTGATCGAGGGCTTCGAGTCCTCTTTGTAGCTGATGCTTCTCGGTAACCCCATGACGAGTAATCAGAAGGATTCCATCCGCCATCCGCGACCAAACGCTCGTATCAGCCAGAGGCAATATGGGAGGAGAGTCGATGACAATCCAATCAAACAATGTGGCCAGCTGATCCATGAAAGCGTACAGTTTCCCAGATTGCAGAAGTTCGAGAGGATTCCCTGTGCAGCGGCCCGCAGGCAGAATCCAGAGGCCTGAGTTTTCAAGATGCGGAATGTCAAGATGGTAGATATTCGTTATCTGGCTAGACTCTCCTTGGACCCATTCACAGATGCCCGGCATATTATCTATTCCGAACATCTGCGATAAAGACGGCCGCCGTAAGTCGCCCTCCACGAGAAGCGTCCTTTGTTGCTTTTTTCGAGCAAGGGTGCAGGCCAGGTTAGCAGACACCATGCTCTTTCCCTCATGGGGAATGGTGCTCGTAATCAGGACCTTTTGCAACGGCCGTTCCCGCCGCATATGTCTCAATCGCACTCCCAGGAAGCGAAAGTTTTCCGCAGCTATGCCTTCGCTTTCTGTCAGACTAACCAGTTGGCTTTGAAAAGGAATCGAAACCCGCAAAGTTTGAAGGTGAGCAAGCTGATTCAGGCGTTGATCATTCAACGAAACTTCATCTGTCGCAGGAGATTCAACTGCAGTTGCAATCGGAGGTGCTTCCTTGCGCTCCGTGCTTTTCGTCGTGTCGGTCAGCTCAGTCTGTAACGCTGTCTGCCATTCCGAGACCGCCTCATGCTCGACACGCTGAAGCAACTCGGTCACCGCTGGCAACGACGATTGATCCGCCCCGGAGCGTTCGCCCTCCGATCTTTGTAATGCGTCAAATATAAGGCTCATTGTCGCTCACTGGTATTGCTTCAGGCGCATCCAGACCTGATCCGCTTACGGAATACAGATCCAATAGGGCGTTTGTGGCTCGCTGGATATCCATCTCGTTGTGGCCATAGATCCCACCATGTTCAGGTGAACCGCAAGTTTCAAGTCGGAGTTCTCTGGCCACATCTTCAATGATGTCTGGAGTTATTTTTTTCATTTGTCTGGCATAAGCACCAATGAGGGCGTTCTCGCAGATGGTATTAATCAGGCGCGGAAAGCCTCGCGAATGGTGATACACCGCAGAAATAGCCTCTGAAGAGAACAAGGCGTCCGCTTCAGGCTTCATTCCAGCAACGTGCAGGCGCTTTTCGATGTACCCATTAATCTCATTTTCATCCAGCGAATCAAGTCGCGCACGAAGCGCAATCCTCTGCTTGAGCTGCCGAAGTCCGACAGAATCGAGCTTCTCATCCAGTTCGGGCTGGCCAACCAGTACGATTTGCAGCAACTTATCCTCAGCCGTCTCCAGATTTGTCAGAAGACGAACCTCTTCGAGTATCTCAGCGGATAAATGATGCGCTTCATCCACGATGAGGATGGTAGTCAGTTTCTTCGTTCCTCGTGAAATCAGGAAATGGCTCAAATCAAACAGCAGTTCACTTTTGTTTTTGCCGGAAGTAGGGAGCCCGAAGTCAGCCAGAATGTACTGTAGAAATTCTGTGGGAGAGAGCAGGCTGTTGAAGATATATGCGTAGGCGACGTCCGTGCTCTGTTTCAGTAATCGAAGCAGACAGCGAAGTACCAAAGTCTTCCCCGTGCCTACTTCTCCAGTCACCACAACAAACCCTTTGTGCCGCCGTACGCCATAATAGAGCGCTGCCAGCGCCTCACTGTGCCGCCTGGTGGGAAAAAGAAAAGCGGGGTCTGGCGTCAGCTCGAAGGGATTACGCGTGAGATTGAAAAAGGCCTTATACATTGAGAATTTTGACCTTAGCTATGTAGATAGTTGAACGCAGTACCAGCCAGAATGACTACAGCTATGACGGTAGCCATCCCCCACCCCAGCAGTATTTTCCTTTTGCTGCTTTCAACATCCGAAGGACCCACGATTTCCGGAATCTCAGCAATCACCATCATCTGCACCAGGTTTCTAATCTCCTTTTCACTATGCATCCGATCATCCATGAATTCAAATCCACCCGCCACCAGGACGCCCAATAATAAGCCCATGCCTACGCCAACTCCACAGAATTTGAGGCGATTAGGAAAATCGGGCTTCAAAGGCAAACTAGGAGGATCAAGCACCGCAAAGCGCTCACCTTGTTGGAGAAGTTCCATGCTTGTTGCCATTTGCGATTGATTTTTCTTTTTCAGAAGATCATCGTAGTTCGCTTTTGATTGCTCGTACCCACGGGTCAGATCTGCCATCTGCTGTTCGGCCACGGGCTCCTGGTTCAACCGCCCCTGGTAATCGCCGATCTTGGATTTTAATTCGGCAACCGCTTGCTCACGGTTCTTGATTTCGGACAGGTTTGCATGGAGCTGGCCTTGTAGCTGCAACATCGGCGAATTGGGAGAAAAATCTGCTGCGTCGCGCGCTGCGTTACTTCCATCAGGCTGGTTATCGGCACTGCTTTTGCTTCTTAGCTCGGCAATGAGGTCCGCTCTGATCTTTTCGGTCTTGGCAATCTCAATCTTCAAGTTCCGAATGTCCGGATAACTATCCGTATAGTGAGAGCTCAGGTCTGCCAGTTGCGCTTTTAGCTTGTCTAGCTGCAGTTCAATCGCCGGCAAACGTGTCGGAGCACCGTCGGCCGTCTTGGTTGTGCCCTGGAACGACCGGTATTGATTGATGAGTGTCTGTAGATAGACCTTTTGCTGTTCGGCAGTGTTCAGTGCATCCTGTTCATTCACCAGCTGCGATTGGAGCCCGCTTAGGATTTGGAGATTCGTCGCCTGCTGCGTGGGCAATTCGCCGATGTGTGCTCCTTTGAACTCCCGGATCTTTGTTTCCTGTTCAGCGAGAGTCGCACGCGCAGTCTCTAACTGGCTCTCAAGAAACTTAGTGGTGCCCTCAGACTCTTGCTGGCGCACTTCCAGATTCGCGTTGATAAACAGCTTGCTCAATTCGCCCGTCACCAGTTGAGCGACGCGGGGATTACGCGCTGAATAGTAAATATTGAAAGCGGTGATCTGATCCTCGTGACCATCGCGCACCAGTTCTATGGTGATATCTTTGCGCATCCGCCGGACTTTTTCTTCCGGTGTCATCTTTTTGTGGCCATCGCTATAGAGATTCAACTGGTCAATGATTAAAAGAAGACGCGTGCGGCTAAGAATTTGCTGTGTGATGTTTTCCAGGCGGTCCTGCAAATTGTCGTTGATATTTGGCAAGACATAGTCCTTAGGCATCGTGGGCTGCTGCACAAGGATCAGCGTGCCCGACCGATAGCGCACGGGTAGGAGCCAGCTGGCTCCCCAGACCATAATCCACCCAAGAAATAGGGGTATCAAGAACTGGATGTGGCGGCGGCGCACCACGTCCACGTATTTCTTGATATCAAACGACTCTGACTTTTGTTCTTCGGGGACTTCAGGCATCGTTATCTTCCTAATGGCCTTGTGAACTGATAGGAGATGGAGATGTACTCACGGTTGGTGTCAGGAGCGTTGGATATGACTGCAACACCACTGTAACTTTGATGTAAGCGCGTGTATCCAAATTCCAAACTTAAGCGACTGTTGATTGAGCGTTGAACCGAGACAGTTCCAAAAATCAAGTGTCCACCTGGATTGGATAGAGACATGGCATCGCTCACGTTCTTGTTACTTGAGTAGCCTGCGGCTGGTCCTATAGTCCAGGCCCGTGCCGGCTGCCAGCGGGCAGATGCATTCACGCTATCCGAATGGTAGGCTCCAAGCAGCCCCGCAGTGCCGGTAACGACTTGAGCATAGCTGGCAGCAAAACTGACACGGCGCTCTTGCCATCCCATGCTTGCCGATACAGCAGGCGCCCACGAGCGTGCGGTTGGCATTAAAGGTTGAGAGATCTGATAATGCTGCGGCCCGGCCGATAAAGACAAAGACCAATGAGGCTTCAGATAAACCGTGAAAAAAAACAATACAGTTTGTGTTTGTGTCTCACTCTGCGTTTCACTTTGTTCATTCAGCGGTGAACCTAGATATTGTGTGTACTGATAGGTCGCACCTATATACCGCGTTGTGGACAGACGCTGACTATAGAAAGCTGCCCCCCCGCGAGAACTTGAATCGGAGAGACCAGGGACCTGGTCCGGATCGAGATAGTGGAGATTCGTAAAAGTTCCGGAACCGCCAATCATACTATTCCGACTGAATTGATAGGTCAGCTCTGCATTTGCTGTATTGTTGAGCTGGCTTGCAATTGGAGCAACAACGCTTACCGTTGGAGATTGTGCCGAGCCAGATACGATTCCTCCCGATAGCGGATACATCTGGTTGAATACATTCGAACTTTTTCGGAAGGTATCTTGAAGGCTGGCGGTCATGTGAGGGGTCAAGCGGTACTGAAAATCAACAGCCAGGTTCTGATCCGCTTCATTCAGAGAGCTCGTGCGTTGATAGAAGGTAAACCCTGGGCTATAGGTTAACGTCTGGTGGAACCGCAAAGTTGTCTGGTCGAGAGCAATCGTGGGCTGAATCGAGTAGCTAATGTCGCTGATCGGATTGGCACCGGTACCTGCCGGCACGTTGTCGCTATACGCAGTATTTACGATGAATCCGGCGTGCAGATAATTTGATCGTGTTGCTTCGGAGCCGACCGCAATCGGATAAGCTTCCCCACTCACGGGGGGCGGCGTTTGCATTTGGGAGTCGCTGAATGAGTCGGTAGTGGCTTCCGTTGAGTTCGTAGCCACCTGAGACCAGACGGGTATGGCCGCGAACAAGGCGAAACTCAAATAAATTCGTGTAAGCATAAACTTCCTCAAGGCACGATGATGGTGTCGCGCGGCTCGAGCGTTATGTTCTGTTCAGGATGAATGCCCTTGATAACGTCCTTGTAGTTGAAGGCAATGCGCGAGTCAGCACCGCCAGCGTTTTGCCGAAGGACATAAATTGATTTTTGTTTGGCGAAGTCCCGGAATCCTCCGGCAGCCGCAATTGCGTCCAGAACCGTCGTCCCGCGTATCAGTGAGTATGATCCTGGTTTCGTCACCTGGCCCAGGATGTTGAACTTTTCACTGTTAATCTGCTGAACCATTACCGTGACTTCGGGCTGCGCAATGTAGTTCTTCAGCCTGTTAGTAATGTCCTGTTCGAGCTGCAAAGGAGTCCGCCCTGCAGCCTGTAGTTCTCCCACAAGAGGAAGCGAAATTCTTCCGTCTGACCGTACCGGGATCGACCGCGAGACATCTGGTTCTTTCCATACATTGATTGACAGCAGATCGTCGTTGCCAATGACAAAACTGTCGTCGTGGGGCTTATTTGCTGATGTAGCCATGGGATGTGCGAGCGCTCCCGTTTCAGGAGACGCGGGTTGGCTGTCTGCTTGGCTGGGCGCAGGCACTTGCGCGCTCAGCGAACCCGCAAGAACAATTAAAACGAAGCCTAGGCCTATGGAATGATCTATGCTGTTTTTCATAACAAATCCTATCGACGATTCCGGAGACACTTTCGCACTCTAGCTCAGTCTGTCCGGCCATCACCGCGAAATCCGGCACCCCTGCTTCTGAACCCATTGCCACCACCTGGAAATAGAGAGGTGTCAGATGCTCTCATCTGGTATTGCTCAATTTTGTATAACAAGGTCCGATAGCTCACCTTGAGCAGGCGTGCAGCGGCCTTTCGATTCCAGCCCGTTTTATCCAGTGCTGCTGCAATCGCGTTCTTCTCGGCCTCTAGTTTCACACTCTGTACTAGCGATTTAAGCGAGTCTGAACCGGCAGCGCCGCCACGAGATTGTGTGAGTGATTGGGTCAACAGATTCGGACCACGCGGCATGGTTTGAACAGCATTTTGGTTCGCCTCATCCAGGTCAGATCGGCTGGTCTCGAACGCCAGTTCCCTATCGCCCATCATGAGGTACCGTTTCACAAAGTCTTCCAGCTCGCGCAGATTGCCCGGCCAGGCATATGCTTGGCAGGCTTCAACGATTGCCGGTGAAAATTCGCGTGGAGAAAGTCCGTAGTGCTTGGCCAACTGATGCATGAAGTGACGTGAAAGGAGTGGCAGTTCCTCCCGGCGCTCACGGAGAGGGGGTACATGGATCGTATAGGCACTCAGACGGTAGTAGAGGTCCTCACGAAGTCTGTTTTCTGAAATTGCATATTCCATGTTCGCGGAGCTCGCGGCTAAAACCCTAACATCGACCTCTATCGAGACAGACGTTCCTGGCCTGATAAAGCGCTTGTTCTGCAACACCTGCAGCAGGTTCGCCTGCAGGTCCACCGACATTTCCGTGATTTCGTCCAGTAAAATCGTGCCTCTGGTACAAAGCTCCAATTTGCCTATTTTGGTTCGCGCAGGTGTACCATCCCGCTGGTATCCGAAAAGCTCGCGTTCCAGCAGATCGCTGGGTAGGGCTGCACAATTCACCTTTGCGAATTCGAATCCGGAACGGACAGACAGTTTATGCAGCAAGCGCGCGGTGGTCTCTTTACCGCTTCCGCTTTCTCCGAGAATCAGCACAGGGACATTGGCTTCTGCCAATAAAACAGCCTGTGCGCGGAGCTTACGCATGATGGGGCTGATGCCGATGAAGAAGTTGTCATTGCTGACCTCTTCGACATCGTCGCTCATGATATCTGTCTCGAGAGATTCGCCCGACTGGGAAAGGTATTGCCGGATGACCCATTCAAGTTGGCAATCATCCAGTGGCTTGACGAGATAGTCCCGTGCACCCATGCGAATTGCTTCCTGCTTCCTGCCGTTATCATCCGGATGACCAATCAAGACGATGGGTAGCGCAGGGCGGATGCGCCGCAGCCAGCGCAAAATATGTAAGCCTTCCGCATCCTCCTGTGGCAGATCCAACAAGAGCAGGTCTGGTGTTACCGCGGTTTGGACTCGATCCATCGCTTCCCATGCGTTGGTGGCGTTTTCAAACTGCCAATTGTTCGATTCTCCTAGCAACCAGAGTGAGCGAAGAACGGCGGAGTCGTGGCTAACGACGAGCAGCCTTGCTGTTTCAGTTGCTTTTCTTATCACAGATCGACTCTTAGGAGGGATACGGGGAATAGGAGGGAAACGGGAAAGGTGAGAAAAATCTAGACGGGCTCCACGTCGTACCCGTCGATTTGAACCGCTAGAGATCTTTGCATCGCATCCACCGATAGGATTAAACGGCGGTCCCCTTTTCGAGACAGAAGAATGCCCTCGAGACCACTCAGAGCGCCGCTACGGATCCGCACGCGCTGTCCAGTCTGAAGGAATGGATAACAGGAATAAGGAACTCGTTCGCTTACCAGAGTTCGAACCGCGTCGATCTGTTCATTCGGGATCGGCGTGCCCTGCCCGGGAGTTCCAACGAATCCCAGGACGCTATCTGTCCGAAGCACTCTCTGACGGTCCTCATTGCTGGGCATCAGCTTCACGAACAGATAGCAATTGAACAATGGCAGTTCTAGAGTTTTTTTTCTGTCGCGCCAGTGATGAACCTCGGTAACGGTTGGGAAAAAAGTGGTTACTCGTTTTTCCAAGAGCCGCTGAGCCACAACCTTTTCGTGGCGCGCATGAGTCTGCACTGCGTACCAGTTCTCAATGTCTTTCCCGATAATTGCACTCGAATCTGGAATTTCCCACAACTGATTGCTGGCGCTCATTACTTCTCCTTCTTAGTCACCGTTGAAGGGCCCGATTTCAGGACGAAAAGTGCAGTGCGTGAGGATCCGGAGTTGAAAACATGAAGGGAATGCTTTAGGTCTGTGCTGCCGCACGTAGCTTCGCCCTCTGAGTCACAGTCCGTAATGACCCTTATTGCCATTCACATATTGCCAACGAAATCCTGCAGCTGATGCAGGAACCGGTTAGCAGTTAAAACCTGCAGCTATCCAAAGCTGCAATGAACGAAACGAGGGGAGTACACTGGGCAGGGGGTGGGAGGCTGTCAGAAACAGTCAGTTGCCCAAAGTGAGACCAAGCTTACCTCCAGGTGCAACCGGGTGCAAGAGGTATACCATCTCAGCGAATAATTTCTCCTGCCTTACAGATGTTTTTGACTCACATCTAGAGGAAAATGACTGGGAGAAGATGTTCTCACTGGGCCAACTCTTTAGTTCATCAAATCTGAGTTGCATCGATCAGCGGCAGCACATCCCGTAAGTTGTTGATGCATTGACCATATCTCTACGACAGGACACCGTTTTATTCTGATTAACCGGGCGCATCTCTGTTATAAATCGGCCCAAATTCATCCATGCCAGATTCCCCTTCCAATGGCACTCGCCTCTTCGCAGCAGATCATAACTATGCATGTAAATTTATAGACTTGCGAACAGTCCCGTGTGATTATTGTGGGGGATGCAAGGATTTTCACAGTGCAACTGGAGTGTTTGCGTCAGATTTTGGGTTGGAAGCATCAGACATGGACATTGTGCTTCCTTAAATTAGCACCATTCGAGAGCCGTCCTTTAAGAAGCGGCATCTTAATCGAAACCGAAGAACCCGACTTGAGTTGCATAGGAATGCCATGAGCAAGACATTGCGCGATAAAGCCTTCGAGGTAGCGATTCGCGTGCTTGTGGCCGACGATACTCGCCTTCATACGCAATTGCTAGCAGATGCACTGCGACGTGACGAGGAGTTGGAAGTTATCAGTTCGGATTCGCAGGATTTGGCCGCGCGAGCAGATCTGCATAACATCGATGTCCTTCTTCTCAGTTCTGATCTGAATGAGCAGCCCGCGGGTGGGTTCGAGGTCCTGCGGCAGGTGCACGCGACGCATCCTAATGTCCGCGCAGTCATGTTGCTTGACTCCTCGAAATCAGAGTCGATTCTGGAGGCGTTTCGCGCCGGCGCCCGAGGCGTGCTAAGCAGACAAGATTCAATTGAGACTCTGAGCAAGTGTGTGAGAAGAGTGCACCAGGGGCAGATATGGGCTAATAGCCAACAAATGGGCCTGGTGGTTGAGGCGCTGGCCACCTCGCACAATCTTTCCGCTGTAGATGCTCAGGGCATAGAGCAGCTTTCCAAGCGAGAAATGGAAGTCGTGAGCTGTGTCGCTCAGGGCTTGACCAATCGTGAAATTGCCACTCGCCTGGATTTAAGCCAGCACACCGTCAAAAATTATCTGTTCCGCATATATGACAAACTCGGAGTTTCAAGCCGGGTTGAACTCCTGTTCATGACCCTCAGCCGAACGAGCGCATCGGATTCTGCAGTCAGTACAACTACGAACAGCGCGAATCAAGACTTGCAGAGTGCTTCCATTCTCGTCGGATACCAACGAGCTGCTGAGCAGGGTGTACCCGCTGCGCAACTCGAATTGGCCCGCTATTACTGGACCCGCAAGTCCGATTTCAAGGACCTCATCCAAGCCTACAAGTGGTACTTGATTGCCAGCCAACAAATATCGCGAACCTGCAAGAGCGTTGGCAAGGCATTGACGATGGAGCAACTACTACAAGCCGAACAATTAGCCGCCGAGTGGCTGAAGAAGACCCAGAAACCTTCTCCAGCGTCGATCAGAGATGCAAACGATCGTCCCGCCAACACGGTGCTGCGCGCGGTTTCCAAATAGCCCGCTTGTATGCCGCACGACGACGAATGAACAATTCCTTGCCGGGCAATTGATCGCCTGCTGCTGAATACTGCCTTTAGCGGGCTCGTGACTGCGCCTGTCCTCGGTCGTCAGCATCGCGTAGCTTCGCGCCCGGTGCTATACACCTCCAGCGCCCGTTCCCCAGTTGGTACACGGCCGACAACAAGTTGTTCTGCAGCAGTTCTCAACACCAAGAACTGCCGAAAAGCATCAACCGAAAAGTTCAGATTGGGACGGTTGACCAATCCACAATCTCAGAGAGGAATTTTCTGCTACCTTTTCCGAATTCGATGGTCTTGAAAGGCACGAGCGTTGGTTTTCAACTCGAAACTTGATCGCCCTGTCTTAGACCATTAACACGACCCAGACGACAGCACGGCCAAGACTAACTCGCCACTCTGATTCAGATCTGAAAGCATCCTTTGTAGAACGGTGCGGTAGAAACAGGTCCAAGCTGCCCAAACACCGCAAGGCAGTTCTGTCGGAAAGGTCAGCTTGAGGGTTGCGACCGACTCGATCATCTGATCAAGTGACTCACCAAAATCCCCTTCGATCTGATAGACTTATTTTTGTCGTTGCACTGGCGGTTTGGTGTTCAAAACAGAGTGCTAAGCAACGGTAAGGGTAGAATAGAGCGAATGGCTGCTACGAACCGCTCATTCTATGTGACTTCAATCTAGGTTGTTGAAACAATCTGGGGACGTAGCTCAGTTGGTTAGAGCGCTGCCCTGTCACGGCAGAGGTCGCGGGTTCGAGCCCCGTCGTCCCCGCCAGATTCTAAAGAACTTATTGAAATCTGGCGCCCAAGGCAAGGGTTTGATAAGGGTTCGATAAGAGCCGTCAAGCCAAATCCTCCCTTTTTTCCCCGACAAACATCCGTACTACACGACTCTGCGCCGTCCGTTTGGCTGGCGATAGGCCTGCGTGTACGTGTCCATTGTGGTCTTACTGTTGGCGTGCCGTAGCAATTCCTGAACCACCTTCACATCCTCACCGTTCGCCCTGAGCAACGTCGAGTATGTGTGACGGAAAGTATGCCAGCCGATGCGCTTAGTGATCTTCGCCCGCTTGGCGGCGGGCCAGACATGACGGCGCATCAGGTTTTCCGGCCAGTATGGTTGGGTGCCCTTCATCGTGACGCTGCCAAAGACCCAATCCTCTGTTCGGTTATACGGCGTTTCACGCTGCCACGAGAGCAGATCGTGCGCCATGAAGGAGTCGAGTGGCACTGGCTTAGCGGACGCCTCGGTTTTGCAGCGTCCGATGACCTGGTGAACGACCGAGCGCCGGACATGCAATTCGAGATTCTCGAAATCCACATCCTGCCATTTCAGGCCGAGCAACTCCCCGACGCGCAGACCGGTTCCCGCATCTAGCAGCACCAGGGTCCGGTCACGCAGTTCCAGCTCGGCAAGCAGCGCACGGATCTCCTCGACGGTGAGGATCTCCCGGAATACTCTCGCGCTTGGCGCTCTGTCGCACCAGAGTGATCGGATTTTTATCGAGCCACTCGTGGCGCACTGCGTGATTGAAGACGGCGCTCATGATGTTTCTTATTTTCGCCTTCGTTCCGTCCGCCCGCGGAATGGTCCCCAACCAGTTTTCGACTGCGACAGTCTTGATCTCACTGATGCGGTGCTTGCCCCACCTCGGAGAGATCCAGTTGGTCAGGTAGCACTCGTATACCGCTTTGGTCGAATATGATCGGCGCTCATGGTCATCTTGCGGCATCTCCTTCAGCCGAAAGTGTTCGATGAGTTGATCGACCGTCGTCGGACCGCTGCTTGCATGCGGGGTTTGTATGTTAATGTCAATGCGCAAAGCATCGGCGGCTTTTCGGGCCGCGGTCTCGGTGGGAAACTGAACCACAGTACCGACGACCGTCTTCCGATATCGCTTACCGCCGTTGGGCTGATCCTCATACCAGCGGAAAATCCAGGCGTCGGGGCCGCCACTACGCTTCGCACGCTGCAAACTTCCTTGTTGATATCTCGTCCTTCGAAACATATTCCTCCTGTTTCGAAAGCACGGATGGCTATCTCGCATTATGCCAAGAATCTGACGTGGAGAATAGGACCCGCGCTCAAGCGACTTCTGTGGTGTGGCTGTGAGTGTCTACGTATCGCTGAAGATCAGATAGGCGGAACCGCCACAGCTTGCCGACCCGTATTCCGTTGATCTGTCCACGTCGCGCCATACGAACAACCGTCTTGGGATGGATGCGGACCAGTCGGGCCGCCTCTACGCTATCGAAGAGTGGCTCGAACCCAGATGTGGAATCTTGCGAACTCATTGAGCTATTGGGCTTTGGCGAATGGGACCGTACATCATCGGATCGCCCAATGAGGGACCTTTTCGACACTACATCGGTCCCTGAGTACACATCAGCCTTCGACATAATCATTACCTCGTTGATAGTCCGATCTTGGGTCCGGTTGAGAGCAACTGTCCCGGAGAAAACTGCAGGAACTCGACGGTGTTCTGCTTAAACAGATACCTTGGTTAGAGAGATATGCAGCCTCGCTCGGAGACACGATGGACCGCAGAGACTTCCTAAAACTAGGTAGCGCCGCTGCTGCCGCAGCAACAATCGCTGTATCACCCCTCGCCTTGCCTGCCTCTCCTACAGATATGGAGTCGCAAAATTCCTCCGGCCTTGCCGGCTCCACCTCTCGCGCTTTCCCCGACGGATTCCTTTGGGGTTCTGCAACGGCCTCATATCAGGTTGAAGGAGCCGTCAACGAAGATGGACGTGGCCCCTCCATCTGGGACACCTTCTCACATACCCCGGGGAAGACGCACAAGGGCGATACCGGCGACATAGCCGATGATTACTACCACCGTTATAAAGAAGACATCGCGATCATGAAGGCCATTGGTCTGAAGACATGTCGCTTCTCGATCGCATGGCCGCGCATCTTGCCGGAGGGATCCGGCTCCCCCAATCAGAAAGGCATCGACTTCTACAAGCGCATGGTAGATGAACTTCGCGATGTTGGCATTGAGCCTTATTGCACGCTCTATCATTGGGACCTTCCTCAAGCGCTTGAAGATAAGGGGGGATGGCAGAACCGCGACACCGCTAAGGCGTTTGCCGATTACTCCGGCTATACCGTAAGTCAGCTATCCGACCGAATCTCGCACTTCATGACCATGAATGAGATGCGATCCTTCGTTGACGCCGGTTACCGTGATGGCCAACACGCCCCTGGTCTCAAACTGGATCGGGCAAAACTTGCGCAGCTGAATCATTACGTGGTCCTCGGGCACGGCCTCGCGGTACAGGCTATCCGCGCAGCTGGCAGGTCCGGCACACGCGTCGGTATCCCCGACAATCCGGCGCCGGTCGTTCCCGTCATTGAGACCCCTGAGAATATTCATGCCGCGGAGATTGCCTTTCGCGAAGCGAACGCTCGTTTCCTTACCGTGCTGATGGAGGGCAAATACACCGACGCGTACCTCGAGGGACTCGGAGCCGCTGCTCCGAAGTTCACAGAAGAAGAGCTGAGGATCATTTCCAGCCCGATGGACTTCATCGGCCTCAACATCTATACGGCCTCCTACGCCATAGCCGCGGACAATAAGCTCGGCTTCACCATGGTGAAGCCGCCTTCGTCTTTTCCGCACATGTTTTCGTCCTGGCTCTCCATTGGGCCAGAGGCGCTTTACTGGGTGCCGAAGACCGTCGCAAAACTCTGGGGAGTAAAGGAGATCTATATCACAGAGAACGGTTGTTCTTCGGATGACCAAGTGGCTCCCGACGGCCACGTCTACGACTCCGACCGAGTTATGTATCTACGCAACTATCTCACGCAGCTTCAGCGTGCCACAGCTGATGGTGTGCCCGTCAAAGGCTATTTCCTGTGGAGCCTCCTCGATAACTACGAGTGGGCCGATGGCTATGAGAAGCGCTTCGGAATTACTTACGTCGACTTCAAAACGCAGAAGCGAACCCCTAAACTCAGCGCGGAGTTCTATCGCAACGTAATTGCACGCAACGCAGTCGTGTAGGCTGTGTCATTTGCAAGTCCCGCTCGTGAGCCACGTTCTGCGCGAGTGTTTTCCGGTGCTGGCGGTCGTGCTTGCTCGGGTAAACTCCTGCGTGACTCGCATCCGGCGGAGGACGTCAGGTAAGAGTAATTCCACTTGAGCGAGAAACCGGCTTGCACTGAGGCTTCTCGGAAGTTGACTCCGAATCTCCCGACAATGTCGGAATTTAGGTAACTTGTCGACGCAATGAACGTCGGGCAGCGAACTTACTGAAATTCCCGGGTATTCAGTAACTTCGCGCCGCCAAAGTCGAACTTACTCAAATTCAATCTTTCGAGAAATAGAGTATGCTGCGAGCATGCAGCAGGACATTTTGCCTGCAGCCAGAAACAAGCCGAGCAATCGGATCCGCAGACATGGGTTTTCCCCTCAACGTGCTCCGCGCCTCGCATCTTCCATCGGTGGATTGGGTATGGAGGAAGGGACAGACTTATCTTCGACACGCTGAGTCACGAACAAATTGAAAGAACGAGGGCATATGTCATCACAAAATGGCGACAAAGCGAGATTCAACAGGTTAAGGAAACAAAAGTTCCGCCGCCGCGAACTCATGGCGAGGTTGGCGATCCAGTCGGCTGCCTGTGCAGCACGGTTAGGTAAAACCCCACCTGCAAAGTTGACGTAGCGATAGCAGCAGAACACGCTCCTTCACCAACACCTTCGGTGGACCACGGTTCGTTAGAGATGCCTTCCCTGGTCGTTTGCGCCATGTCTGCTCCCCGCAGAGCTGGGACCCACCACTTACTGTAAACTCCGTTTTCGGAGCAACTTGCTTCTCAGTTAATGCGGAGCAGCCCTGGTGTCCGTCTCACTCATGTCTTAGCGCATCCATTGGCTCCACCCGCGAAGCACGCATTGCCGGCAACCAGCCAGCAACCAAAGCCACCAGCAGCAACAGACATCCAGCTAAAACGAGGGAAACCGGATCAGCAGGCTGCAAACCATATAGCATCGACCTCACTAACCGGCCCATCCCCAACGCAACGGCGAGTCCCGCGACTACGCCCAACGTCGCCAGCCATCCCGCCTCGCGCAGCACCATACCGCGCACGTGCCGTCGCTTAGCACCAAGCGCAAGACGAATCCCGATCTCATTCGTTCGCTGTACCACGGTGTATGAGGTGATGCCGTAGATGCCGACCAAGGCCAGCGTGACGGCGAGCAAAGCAAACCCGGAAGTCAGGCTTGCGAACATGCGTTCCTGCTGCAAATTGTCATCTATTTGCTGTTCCTGCGTCCGGATGTTCATTGCAGGAAGATCGGAATCAATTCGATGCAAGACCGTTGTAATCGACGGCACAATTGATTCCGGCTTCATTCGCGTTCGAATCATAAAGGTCATACTGTCTGCGTCGGCTTGCTGACGGTACAGATCGAAGTGCAATGGGAGGGGCTCGTCTCGCAGATTGTTGTAGCGGCTGTCAGCACATATGCCAACAATCTGTATCCAGGTACGGTCTTTGCTGGAGGGGAGCTTCTGGGTAAAACGCCTTCCGATAGGGTTCTGATTGGGGAAATATTTGTTTGCAAGTGTCTGATTTATGATGGCCACTTTCGGAGATCTTTCAGTATCCTAATGGGTGAAAGCCCGGCCAGCGACCATCGGAATCTGCATGACGGAAATGAAGTCGTTTCCAACATGAGCCATCTCAGGGAATCTGCTCATGTCATGGCGATCGGCCTCATTTCTAAAGTTGAAGTCCTTCTCGGGTCCGCCCTCTATGAAGAAACCACCATTCATCATCTCGCCTGCGAGCAGAGGAATGTCGGATGCTGTTACCCCCGCGACACCGGGCAGGGCACGCAAATCTTCTTCTAGCCTTGCATGCAACTCTACATCTTTCGGGGGCGGGTAGCGTTTCGCGGGGGGCGAAACGTCGAAGAGGAGCATATGGTCGGTCCGAAAACCAGGATCAATAGCATTCAACTTGGCCAGCGTCCGCAAGAAAAGGGCCGCAGCGACCACCAGCAGGGTGGATAAAGCCACCTGGAACGCAACGATTGACCGGCCGCTCCAGGCTTTGCGACGTCGCGAGGCGGTCGATCCCGCCTGTTTGAGAGTAGAACCGATCTCGGCTCGTGTGGCAGCCAAAGCCGGAAATATACCGAACAGAATACCAGTACAAACGGTGATTCCCGCGGTGAAGGCAAAGATATTCCAGCTGAAAGGGATGGTCATTTCGACGTCTTCCCAGGCGCTTGCGACTAGATTCGGCAGGAGGGTTCGACCGAAATAGCCCAGAAGCAGACCTAGTGCGCCGCCTGCGAAAGAGAGTAAAAGACTCTCGGTTAATACCTGCTTCAGTAAGCGCTGGCGGCCGGCGCCAAGTGCGAGCCTGACGCTCATCTCTCGTTGTCTCGCCGTCGCACGGGCAAGCATAAGATTCGCTATATTGGCACACGCCAGCAGCAGTACGGCGGAAACCATCGCGAGCAGCAGATGCAAGGGTTCAGCGTATGCTCTCGCGGTGTCGTTTAGACCTCGGCTGCCATCCTCGAGTTCAATCTGAGGCATAGTGCCATCTTTGTCGATGGTCATCGTCCCGTGCACCGCGGCGCGCAGCACGACATCGAGCGCGGCTCGCGCCCGTTCCACGGAGATATCTGGTTTTGAGCGCGCCATCAATTCAATCCACCAGAGATTGCTGCTCGATAGTATGGAACCGGAATTCCCCACCGATCCTCGCATCAACGGCACCATGGACAACGGCATGAAGAGGTCAGGCGACACCTGAACGCTCTCCGCACCAGTAAAACTAGCCGGATTAACGCCGACAACCGTCATGGGAATCATGTTGACCTTGATGACCGTGCCGACGACCTGAGGTGAGCGGCCGAAGGCGCGATTCCAAAAGCTGTCGCTGATCACAACTACGGCTCCTGTACCTGGCGCCATATCGTCGGATGGCAGGATTGCGCGGCCGAGTTTTGGTTCCACCTTCAGCTGCTCGTAGAAATTGCCGGAAACAAGTTCCGCACGCGCGGACCAAGCGTTTCCATTGACAGAGGTATTCGCGCGGCCGAGGTCCTTGAATGCAAAGATCTCTTCGAGCACATGGTTTTGAGCCTTTAGTTGCTGATAGATCGGATAAGTGAACGAGTCGTATCTGGACCTTCCGCCCGTAGGCTCTAAATTACCCCTACCCCAAATCGTATTAATGACGACTTTTTCATCCCCCGTCACCGTCAAAAGACGCAATTGTTCCGGATGCGGCACGCTCAACCGCTCAAACAGCAGTTCATTCGCAACCGAAAATATGCTTGTGTTCGCCCCGATCGCCAGTCCGAGCGACCCGATAGCAATCGCCGTGAACCCGGGACTTTTTCTTAGGATGCGTACTGCAAAGCGAAGATCGCTCCAAAGATCGTCCCACCAGCGCAGCCCCAAGGAACGTCGCATTTCATCCAGGTGGGTCGCGACTTCACCAAACTCGATCTTCGCCTGTCGCATAGCCTGCCCTGGGCTGACCCCTTGGCGCGTCAGATCCTCCGCGCGTGCTTCCAGGTGGAAACGGATTTCCTCCTCCATTTCGGTTTTCAAGCGTTCCCGCCTGGTAACCGAACGCAGCCACGATTGCATGTGCGCGAAGATGGCTTTCACGACCGCATCTCCCCACTCGTCAGTCGTAGGATGGCACCCACAATCTCTCCCATCCGGTTCCACTTCTCCGTCTCTTCTGCAAGCTGCTTACGACCGGTCGCCGTCAGCGTGTAGTACTTGGCGCGGCGGTTGTTCTCGCTCTCGCCCCACTCGCCCTTAATTTTGCCCTCATGCTCCAGCCGATACAGTGCCGGGTAAAGGGAACCCTGCTGGATCACTAATTGTTCGCCACTCACCTGCTGGATGCGGAGGAGTACACCATACCCATGCAGTCTCCCCAGCGACACCGCCTTGAGAATCAGCATTTCAAGCGTGCCCTGTACAAGGTCAACCTTTTTGGTCATCGGTGCCCGCTCTCTCCTTGGTAATCTAGGAGAAGTTTCGCGCAACTCTCCTCGGCTGTCAAGGAGAAGGACGCTTTCTGCCGTGCATAAGCTATGGAGTGATGCAACTGGGCAGGCTGGGAATCTCACTGAAAGTCTCGTTTTCGGTAAATTGATCCTCGACGGGTCCAAGACTGGCAAGTTACCGAGAACCCCGTTTCGCGGGAAGTTCACGATTGTGTGCGGATCGACGGTCGGGTACTCTGCTGTTGAGATCATCATGACGTCCCGCCTTTCGTTGCACTCCGTTCTCTTCGCTTGCGCGGCCCTTCCCCTCTTTATCATTGTCTCCGTTCAGTCGAGTGCATCCGCTGCACGGATGCCGCGCTGCAAAGGGAGCCCGAAGCTGGTAGGCGCTTGCTACGTGATTCATGGAAGAGCTACCTATGGAAACGGCACTCCCGCCCTGAGGATATGGCCCGTAGGAACGAATCGAATGCTCGGAGTCACGGCAGGAAGGGTCGCTGATGATGCCGACGATCCAATCGTTCCCAAGCAGCTCGCGTTCGATCCTTCGAAGAAGGCGTTCGGAGACTTTGAGGTCTGTCCGTTTACCCCAGAACGAAAAGGGGAAATGCAGATGGTCTGCGTAGAGACAGTAAAGAATCTTTCCATCAAATAGCTCAGAAAGTCATTTTTGCGGTAACTTCGCGTCGTCAGAGTCGAACTTACTCAAAACGCCGTTTTTCTTAACTTCGCGCCAATTTCGAGCGAGATTCTGTTTATAGCACCATTCAATTCCATATGACTGCAGCCTTACCGGGCTGCAGGACCTGGTAGCGTAAACACCTTCTGAACGCTGCTGGACTCGGCGGTGCCCAGAAGCTCAGACCCTCCCCCGACTAATTTAAGAAGCTCGGCGTGAGCGGTGAACGAATGGGTTCCGGGTGTCAGCCGGAATCGCGTGGACGCATGCACTCTCATTGCCTTGCCGGGAGCGAGTAAACAGAAAGTCTGCGAAGTTCCGCTCTCGCCATATATTTCGGCACTCGTAATGTCGTCTACAGTCAAGCTCCCACCCACCACGGTGAGGTACAGAGTCAAAACATGTGTATGCGGCATATTCTGGTCAACCGAAACGGGAAGTTTGATTGGTTCATCTCCAATGTTTGTGATGACGAAATCGATCAGTTTAGTGCCATCTCCTTCCAGCTTCCCTGTTCCGACCATTAGGTTGAGACGAACAGGAAAATCTGTTGAATGGCCCGGAAGAGCGGAACCGGGGAAGGGTCCCATGCCTCGCGCCGTGGACAACATGGGGACAACATGGACAACCGGCGGCACCGGCTGGCCTGTCGCATCGATTGTGAATTGGCAATGCGACTCTCCGGAGAGGGTGGTGATTGCACAGTAGAGGCCGAGACAAGTCACGATTACTTTCCAGCGATTCATCTGTTTTTCTCCGCGTGTGATGCAAGTGGCGGAACCGCCAGTGTTCGGCTGAGTTCTACCCATAGACTGTGACACCGGTCTGTGAAATTCTGCCCAGTTGAACAGTTGAACACCCAAAATGTGAACTTATTGAAGACGCTGGGTTAGTTTCATTCCATCAGCTATTCGGCCGCCGAGCAACGCCGTAATACCGCCAGTTGCCTGAAAAGACCGAAGCTAGGGTTGAGCAATGCCGGTAAAGTCGCATTTTCGGTAACTTCCCCAGCCGGAGGAGTCAGGACAGGCAAGTTACCGAGAACCCCGTTTTACGTCAGGTTGATCGGAGGCACCGTACTTGGCTACCATGCGCATGTGGCCAAATCGTCAGACAAGGGCGCCGACAATGCTTAGTCTTGAAAGTCCGGAGTGGGCTAATCTGCACCATGCCTACGGCCCAGCATCAGACATTCCTCGATTGTTGCGACAGTTGGACACGCTTCCGCTTGCCAGTGGAAATGCGGAGCCATGGTTTTCGATCTGGAGTGCTCTTGCGCATCAGGGAGATGTTTATACTGCTTCGTTCGCGGCCATCCCACACGTGGTTCGAGTTCTTGCTACCGCACCGGCAATGGCGTCGTACTCCTATTTTCAATTTCCTGCTTGGGTAGAGATTTGTCGACGGCGGCACAATATCTCCGTGCCCGACGATTTGGCGCCAGACTACTTTGAGGCACTTAACAAACTTCCGAAGCTTGTAGGTGCTGCTGCCGTTCATGAGTGGGACGTGGACTTCCTTACATCCGCAATGTCGGCCCTGGCCGTTAGCAAAGGCTTCTTTGACGTGGCCGAGGCAGCTTTAGAGCTTCGCCCTGACGTAGCTGAGGAGTTTCTGAAATGGTTCGCAAAAAGATGAGCCGTACGAAGTGCGGATCGTATTTCCTACGAAGTCACGTTTTCAGTAAATTGCTTTCCCATGCCAGAAAAAGCAGGCAACTTACCTGAAACACCGTTTTTCATGCACTCCGACTTGCCCGCGCGGACGACGCCAAGTTGCGTATGGTTCACATCTTTCGCGACCTTAACCACTGGCGGACCTTTGACAGATGCTCGAATACCGTGGCGCTCGGCGTGGAATAAAGGTAAAGTGCCCAAGCCGCTACCGCGATGAATAACGGGATCTACCACAAATGCATACCAGGGATCATATCTCTATTGGTAGCGAGGAGTCGCTAGAACGTTGGCCGGGTCACTTGACCTCCCGAAAAGTCAGCTTTTAGGAAACTCGCCCGGATTCGGGCATCCGGAGGCTGAAGTTTCCCAGAACCCCGTTTTCGAGGAATGGCGGAGAAGTTCTCAGCGTCATTCTGCCAACGTTGTCCGAATTTCCTGCTCCCAAGAGTCGTTGCCGACTGATAAGGCGGCCCAATCTGTGCAGTCTGCTTCGAAACCATCGTCCGGCTCAACGCAGTTTGCGAAGAACCATAAAGCTTCCGAGAGGGATTCCTTAGCGTGCCAAGTCGTCATCACTACTCGGCCCCTAGGCTCGCTTGGCATGCGCTCTAGGTCAAATTGATCATGCACTCTTTCACAATCAGATCCCCATACACAGAAATATGCGATCCCGTGCTTCAGCAGAAGCTTCGCGGTCTTCCGCAATTCTTCATTATTGATTGACGTTGCATCGACAGCTAGGAAGAGGCAAAAACTGGGCGAAACGGTATCAAGAGCCAACTGGATATCTTCTAGGCAAGGCACATTCCCAACGTAGAAACGTCGCGTTGGATGTTCCTTATCGCGAGTCACTTCGAGCATGAGACTCTCCACGGCTGATGGCATTGTCCAGGAGTTGAGAGATTCTTACCGAGCCGTGTACCCGCAGGCGCTGGCACCGCGATGCAAGACTTGAAGTGGTCAGCGACCGAAAAGGTCATCGCCCGGAAGGCCTTCAATCTAGTGGTTTCAAGCATGGAATGGCCCAACCAATCCATTAGCGTGCGCATGGACACTCCCTGCTCGCGGTGTAACGTTGCGTAAGTACGCCTGAATTTATGTAGCCCCAGTTGTTTGCAACACGCGTGATCGCGGCACGACGCTCTCTTCTTGGTTCGGCACTGCCCACAATTCAGTCCCTCGCGCAGGCCCAGTTCCTGCAATTTTCGTAACATATGGCCATTAGGAAGTCCGCGGTCCGTCGGGAAAATCCACCTTTCATGCTTTTTTTTCTTATAACGCTTCCTCAGATTATCTAAGAGTTGAGAATCGATTGGAATCAGCCTCTCTTCCTTGTCCTTGATCTTGAAACCGGCATCCTTCTTCTCCGTTACCTTGAAAAGGCCTTTTTCAAAATCAACATCCTGCCATGCCGCAAACATGACCTCACGTTCTCGCATGCCGAGTCCGAGAAAAAACCTGAACAGAATGCGTTCCTCGGCCGTGGACGCAGCGAGAATTGCCCTCACTTCTGCGGCGGAGTATGCACTGGCAACCTTTTCTGTCGCTTTCGGAACAAACCGTTTCTTCACCTTATCCTTGAAGTCATAACGACGCAGAAATGTGTTCAAGACCGTGCAGCGATTCTCGATGGTGCGAGCCGACAAGCCCTGACTCTGAAGTGTGGCTACATAGGTAATGACATCGTCGTCGCCAATTTCGTCCAAATAAGTCTTCCTACACACCTTCACGAAACTAGCGAGTTTGAAGCGATAGTCCGCGCCGATCTCTGGATTCCGCGTGATGGTGGTTTCACGGACAAACTTGTCGACACTGGCCGCGAGCGGGAGACGCTTGCCGGAGAGATCGGGAGGGTGGCACCAGCGGGTGCACCAAAGGGACAACCGATAGTGGCTCTGTTGGAGTAATTCGTCCTGGCTTCGGCGCTGGCGGGGGCTCCACCGTTTCGAGTCCCATCTCCTCGCCAGCAATCACATGGAGACGCTGAAGCTGCATCGTCCGAGCCAACTTGGGGTCCCGTCCGACGTATTGGAAATGGCGCTTGCCTTTGGCGTCTGTATATCGGAGATAATAGATCCCATTCTCGAAGCAGGTATGTTTGCCGCCTTTGATTACATAGAACGGCTTAACCGTTCCGCTGGCGGCCACGACGGCTGGATAGTAGCGATCCTTGGCCCTGAGCAAGATCCTGACGGTCCGTTGGCGCATGGTGTTCCTCCAAAGGCAGTTCGAAGGTACACCACATCAATTGGTATCGCAAAAGGTAACGGATGATTTTCGCGCTTCAAGCCCTTTGTCTAGAATGCGTGGCAGAGGTTCCCTCCCTCTCCGCCATAAAACCTTTAGAATAAATAATATATACGCAATATTAAACAAACTCATGATGGCGCTAAAGTCTCTATAGTCGCCACAATCGCCTCGCTACGCCCTGTTTTGTCTAGCTAAACGGAGTGCCTCGCTAAAGCCAAAGAACTGCTCCCGCACGTATAAGCCCCCCGCCGTACCCTGTTCCCTATTCACATGCCGAGCGAACGACCGGAGTATCTATAACCAGCGTAACGACTGCGATGGATGCTCATGCAACCTCGGTTACCTATCCGGGCGACGGTTTTTATTGGGAGGCATACATCAGCGCAGCCGGGACGGTAACCGTCAAGGTGTGTACGGACCTCGCCGCAGGTGGAACGCCTACCGCAGCAGTCTATAACGTGCGCGTCATCCAGTAACCGAAACCGGGATGCCTTCTTCTATGAAAGCTTCTTTCACGGAAGAAGGCTCACGCGGGTATGAGATGTATGTGAGTAGCAGATACGTGGCCACTGCCGGGATGTCGATGCTGTATAGACCCAAGCACAGGGTAGATGACCAGAGGGCCGCTACTGCTATGTCGATTGGACGATTGAGCCTCTTAACCTTAGCCAGCAAATCTAACCAGATCACAACATAGAAAGCCAAGACAAGCAGTAGCCCTACGACTCCAATGTGAAGCGGGTAGCTCAGAAAAATGTTGTCTACTGGTGCGACAGATGATCCAGTGGCTACCCGTTCACTTTGCACGATTCCTTCTCCGAACATCATATTGACGAACGAACCCGAGAAGGCTACGTCTGCGTAGTATCTCCACTCCAAAAGTCGAGCGATGAAAGAACTGGAATCCGTTACGCCGCTTCCTGCTACAGCTCCGAACAAGAGATTCTTCGCAATCACCGCTAGTCCCAAGAGGATTCCGGCGACCGGGAGAAGCGGAGCAAAGAGAGAGCGTGGGCGCATTCGCAAAACTGCAACGCTGAATACTGTAGCGATCAACTCTAAGTAGCAACTCCGAATGAGTGTCGTATAGCAAACCGCAGACGCTAACGCCGCTAAGACAATCCATCCAGCGAAACGCATTCCTCGGACGGGCATACTCAGAAACAAGCCTGTCATGAAAACGCAGAAGATACCGAACGTGCCAGGGAATATGAAAAGACTGAAGACCCGGTTCACGCCGAGAAAGCCGACAGCCCCCACGGTAAACGACCCATCCGAACTGCGGGTTGGAAGGAGGGTCCGTCCCGTGAGATATTGCGCAATCCCTACAGCCGCGCATATGAAAAACAGGAAAATCAAGAATCGGATAATCCCTTTTTCTGATATTTCCAATGCGGAACACCCGGCGAGAAACACTAATAAAAATGACGAGTAATAAACCCAATACCCTCCGAATAGGTCTATTGCTGGTAACTCAAGTCCCAACCACAAATGCAGGATGTCTACAAGCAGATATCCCGCAAACGCCAAAGACACAACTGTAAGCACCTCTTGCTGCTTGCGCGGTCGGTAAAGAGCAAACCCGATCAAAGAGATTGCCATAAAGACTTTTAGGGGCAACAGGCCAATAATCACTCGCCCGCCCAAAAGCAACATTTGAAGTTGAGGCAACGCACCGTCGATCAAAACGAAAAGTATTCCGAGTAGGAGCAGGCCGCGAAAAAGCTTCATCCCTGATGGCTTCTCCCCGAACGCTTGCTCTTTCTGTCTTTCCATAGACTGACTGCCATTAGAACCTCGCCGATGGAAAGAGTGGTCATGCCTATACAGGCGCAATAGGAGTCGATCTTGTCAGGCGTCATCTGTTCCTTAAATTTGAGGGCTTGTCCCTCTATGGTACACGGTAGACCTCCAGGCTGAATTTCAGACATAAGTCCGCCCTCGGCGGGCTTTCTTATGGGGACCCGAGGAAAACATGAGCATAGCTCCAAAAGCAAATGCAGGACGGCGCTGGGAAATAGGAGGGATCCGACTCTCGCCGCCGTTTCTAACGATCTGTTTGGTACCCATCACACTAGTTTTGCGTTCACAGCGTACTCGGCGGAGATTAGCTTCTTGTCACAGCCACGGCGCGTGCATCATTGAAGGTCTTTCACTCATAAAAACTGTGCCGAAGGTTGGCGCTACCAAAACACTCTGCCATACAGCTTATATAGATTCTTCTTATTGATCAGGTAGCGACGCCAATTCGATGGCGAAGAAACAATGTGCCGCAAATGGTAGACACGCCGAATCGCTCCATGCATGTTTCGTTTGGCCTTCATCTCCAGACACTGTTCCACAACATGGTGGAATCGCACCTCTTCTGAAAACCACTTTTCCCACTCAGCCCGTGCCCGTTCTCCCATCTCTTTTGCGCGAGGCTTTAACCGCTCAAGCAATGCGGGAATTGCTGCAACATCTTTCTCCTGCACGAATACGGCAAATGAATCCCAGTCCACGCCCTCGTTCGGCACCCATTCGTCTGAAAGGATGATGCATGCTCTCCCCATCTTCATGGATTCATAAAGCCGGATACTTCCGGGTCCCCTGCCGCGCGGACACAAGCTGAACAATGCGTCACCAATCGAATCTGCATACCGCTTCCAGAAATATTGTTTTTCGTCGGCTGATCCGTGATAACGAATGTTGTAGCTCTCTTTGGAACTATCCATCACATGAATATCAGGGCGGTTGTATAGGAACAATCCGTCCCGCACGGGATGGGTATTTGCCGAACCTACGAAGGCTGCAAGGTATTTTTCGTCGCCAGTAATCGGACGATAGGTGATCAGCGGATTTTCGGGCACAAGATAGAACCCGGTTCGCGTATGCTCAGGCGAATAATGTTTCTTGTGCAGTGATGCATACACGCCAGGCAGCACCGGACGGAGAAAGTCCGCCGAATCAAACAAAAAAACCTTTTCCGGATATTTGCGGTAAAGCGGATGAGCACGAACTCTTTCCGCGAAGTCACCGCAGGTGCCCATGGCTACAAAAAGAATGATCTCCGCCGCGTCATGGTCTTCGGTAAGAAAATGCTTTTGAAATCGATCTTTGGCCGCGCTTGCTCGCAAAGCGGTAACCGCGAAAAGTTTGTGCTCGTCGTATTCGGGCAGATCATCATCAGCCGACAGAAGAGTAATTCTCGCCATACGCTCAAAGTAGCATACGCGCACTAAGAATCAACGATGCAACTGCGTTCTGTCTCACACCAAAAGTAAGGCCCGCATTCTGCAGCGGGCCTCAACCTTCTAAGACAAGTTATTTACACGCCAATCACGGCACACAGTTCCTTTACCGCATCCGCACTCTTCTTGAGGGCTACATCCTCTTCCGGAGTCAGCTTGATCTCGATGATCTGCTCAAGCCCGCGTGCGCCCAGCTTGCACGGTACGCCAACATAGAGACCGTTGATGCCATATTCGCCTTCAAGATAAGCAGCGCATGGCAGAATCTTTTTCTTATCCTTCAGAATGGCTTCAACCATCTCTACCGTTGCCGCAGACGGCGCATAGTACGCGCTTCCTGTCTTCAGGTGCTTTACGATCTCCGCGCCACCGTCACGCGTGCGCTGGACAAGAGCTTCGAGCTTCGTCTTCTCGATCAACTCCGTGATCGGTATCCCGGCAACCGTCGAGTAGCGTGGCAGCGGAACCATGGTGTCGCCATGTCCACCAAGCACGAACGCCGTCACGTTTTCGACTGATACCTTCAGTTCTTCTGCAATAAAGGTACGGAAGCGTGCCGAGTCCAGAACACCAGCCATGCCAATCACGCGCTCGCGGTTGAACTTCGCCTGCTTGAATGCCGCCTGCGCCATCGCATCCAGTGGATTCGAAACAATGATCAAAATGGAATTCGGCGATACCGCCGTTACCTTACTCACCACATCCGACATGATCTTGTAGTTGGTCTGCAAAAGATCATCACGGCTCATTCCCGGTTTACGCGGAATGCCGGCGGTAATCACTACAATGTCAGAGTTGGCGGTATCAGCATAGTCATTCGTGCCGACGATGTGACAATCCCGCTTTTCAATGGGCATGGCTTCCAAAAGATCCAGACCCTTGCCCTGCGGGATGCCTTCCACCACGTCGATCAGAACCACATCGGCCAATTCCTTCGACGCGATCCAGTGCGCAGCTGTGGCGCCCACATTTCCCGCCCCTACAATTGTTACCTTCTTACGCATTTCTACTCCTTGATCAAATATTAAGAGCCGTCATCTTGAATGAAGCGCGGAATTAAAGACGTACTTTCTCACTCCGTCGCAATGACTCTAACAACCTGCCACTACATATTCTCAATCATTCGCGATGCAAACTCACTCGTCTTCACTTTGGTCGCGCCCTGCATCTGGCGCTCAAAGTCGTAGGTCACATATTTCTGCTGAATCGTCTTCTCCATAGAAGACTCCACCAGCTTTGCCGCCTCATGCCAGCCGAGGAATTCAAACAACATGACGCCGGAGAGTATGACCGATCCCGGATTGATTACGTCTTTATCGGCATATTTCGGAGCCGTGCCATGCGTTGCCTCAAACACTGCGAAGCCATCACCAATATTGGCGCCTGGAGCAATTCCAAGTCCGCCTACCTGTGCCGCGCACGCATCGGAGATGTAGTCGCCGTTCAAGTTCGGGCAAGCCAGCACGCTGTACTCATCGGGACGAATGATTACCTGCTGGAAGATCGAATCGGCGATGCGGTCATTGATCAGCACCTTCTTCTTCCACTGACCATTACCGTGCGTTTTGCCGATTGAATCCAGCACGTTCTTGATCTCGGCATAGAGTTCCTTCCGGAATTCTTCCGATCCAAACTCAAGACCCGGCTCAATCAACGCTGCATTTTCTTCGACCGTAAGCTTCGGATTCGCTTCCTGATTGCCGAGGATCCAGCTCTCACGCTCGGTCACAACCGCATCGCGGAATTCGTCGACCGCAACCTCATAACCCCACTCGCGGAAAGCGCCTTCGGTAAATTTCTGGATATTGCCTTTATGCACCAACGTGACCGACTTGCGCTGATTTTCAATCGCATACTTGATGGCATAGCGCACGAGCCGCTTGGTACCGGTAATCGAGATCGGCTTGATGCCCACACCCGAGTCTTCGCGAACCTTTTTCTTGCCGCCCTTCAGCATGTCATTGTTCAGGAAATCGATGAGCTTTTTAGCCTCGGCACTCCCCTCTTTGAACTCGATGCCCGCGTATACGTCTTCCGTATTCTCGCGGAAGATCACCACATCCAGCTTCTCGGGATATTTCACCGGGCTGGGCACACCCTGGTAATACTTCACCGGACGCACGCAGGAATACAGATCGAGAATTTGCCGCAGCGCCACATTGAGTGATCGAATGCCGCCGCCCACCGGCGTCGTCAGAGGGCCTTTGATCGAGACACGCAGATCGCGCGCAGCATTTACCGTGTCGTCCGGCAGCCAGGTCTTGAATTCGCGAAATGCCTTCTCCCCGGCATACACCTCAAACCACTTCACCGAGCGCTTGCCGCCGTAAGCCTTCTCTACCGCAGCATCGAACACGCGCTGCGATGCACGCCAGATGTCGCGCCCTGTCCCGTCGCCTTCAATAAAAGGAACGATCGGGTGATCCGGGACCTGATACTTCCCGTCTGCATACTGAATCGGCTCGCCATCCTTAGGCAAAGCCTTCCCGTTATACGTTGTCTGCATGTATCTGGATATCTCCGAGCAAGATAAGAAATGAGGACTACAAGATTTGGTTACACTTGAGGCTACCATCCGCTCAAGACGAGTGGCAATTCGACCATCCCATTAGCACATTTAAAAAATTGTCATCCTGAGCAAAGTGCGCGGCGCGAAGTCAAGATCCACCTTTTTCTTGGACCCTCCCGTCGCTTCTTGATAGAAACCAGTACAATCGTTGTGGAATCGATACCACATGCGCTTACTCAAAACTCTGCCAGCCCTCGTCGCTTGCCTTTTGTTGTCAGCCTTTAGTTTTGCCCAGTCAACATCTTCGCCCGTCCGCGTCGCCATCTTTGGCCTCGAACACGGCCACATTGGTGGATTTCTCCAGCAGTTCCCGCGCCAGCATGAAGTCGAACTCGTTGGCATTGTCGAAGCCGACAAAGAACTAGCTAGCCGGTATCAGCAGCAATTTCATCTTGACCCGAGCCTGTTTTATTCCACGCTAGACGAAGTCGTCGCTGCCCACCATCCGCAGGCGTTGCTTGTCTACACCTCGGTTGGCAGACACCGCCAGGTTATCGAGCAGGCAGCGCAGCACGGCATCAACGTCATGGTTGAGAAGCCGCTCACCATTTCGCTCGACGATGCGCTCGCCATTCGCCGCGCGGCGAATGCACATCACATTCAAGTGCTGGTGAACTACGAAACCACATGGTATGCCAGCAATCAAGCCGTCTATGACCTTATCCATGAAGGCAGGCTGGGGGACGTCCGCAAAGTCGTTGTCCATGACGGCCACGAAGGCCCCAAGGAAATCAACGTGCAGCCGGAGTTCCTGAAGTGGCTCACCGATCCGGCACAGAATGGCGCGGGCTCGCTCTACGACTTCGGCTGCTATGGAGCCGATCTCATGACGTGGTGGATGCACGGTAAAGCGCCCATCAGTGTCACCGCTGTCGCCCAGACGGATAAACCGGAAACATATCCTCGCGTAGATGATGACGCAACCATCATCCTCCAGTATCCAGGCACGCAAGCCGTGCTCATGCCCTCATGGAACTGGACCTTCTCTCGGAAAGATTCCGAGATTTACGGGAACAAAGGCTTTGTCATAACTGTTGGACCGGACCGTCTGCGAACTCGCTTTGTCGGTGAGAAGCAGGAGAACGAAATCGCAGCACAGCCGCTCGATCCGCCGCGGGACAGCTCGCTGCACTATCTCGTTGCTGTCCTGAACGGTTCACTCAAGCCCGACGGGGATCTAACATCCCTCGATACAAACATGATCGTGATGCAGATTCTGGACGCGGCGCGTGAGTCGGTCCGCACCGGGCGGACCGTCAGGCTCAAGCCGCTACCTGCGAATTAACGGTAACGAGTAAAGCTAAACAATCTGTTGCACGCGTTTCGATGCAGCATCGTAAACAGTGCTCGCCGAATCAATTGCATCTTCGACTGCGCTCCGGCTCACTTTGTAAGCTTTGCCCGCGTGTTCGCTGATGGTGTCGGCGGTATCTCTCACATAATCTGAAGCATCTTCAAGCTTACGGCGCACCTGACGCCGTGTCTTTTCACCGGTTTGCGGCGCGTACAACAGTGCAACTCCTGCTCCCGCTGCTACGCCAATCGCAAAAACCGCCCAATATTTCGCTGCACACATAATTTCGCTCCTTGATGAGGACGTACCCGCAATGAGATACCCGATCTGCTCGGGAGGTTGCAGCGTAGCCTACAATCAATTCCCTGCGTCTATTAAAATAAATAGGTTAGGTTGTCTTTGCTCAAAACCTCTGAGAGTACACCTGCAAGCAGACTCTGAATGACGAATTGTCTCTCCCTTTCTCCTGGACTGCAATCCTTGGATTGCCCGCAAATCCACCGCACGCAGAACCCGCCTGCTCTCTCTTCTTCCGCCATTCACTCGTTATGGCGACATGCTGGAGTGTGCCGATGAGCGACCAGAAAACCGCAGTCATCATAGGAGCAGGTCCGGCAGGGCTCACCGCCGCCCTGGAATTTCTACGGCGCTCGAACATTCGCCCCATTGTGCTCGAAGCCAGCGATGAGATCGGTGGCATCTCCCGCACAGTGCGCTACAAGGGCAACCGCATGGATATCGGCGGGCATCGTTTCTTTTCGAAATCTGACCGGGTCATGAACTGGTGGACGGAACTGCTGCCCATCAGCGCAGAAGAAAATGGCGACCATTCCATCCGCTACCAGAACAAAGAGCGCATCGTTTCGGTGTCCGGCGAGCAGTCCCATCCCGATCTGGTCATGCTCGTCCGCGAGCGCAAGAGCCGTATCTATTTTCTGCGCAGCTTTTTCGACTATCCTCTCAGTCTGAGCGGCAAAACACTGCACCAGCTCGGGGCATGGCGCATGCTGAAGATCGGCATCGGCTATCTCCGCGCGCGACTTTTCCCGCGCAAGGATGAGGTCACGCTTGAAGATTTCCTCATCAATCGCTTCGGGACTGAGCTGTATGAAACATTTTTCAAGTCCTACACCGAAAAAGTGTGGGGAGTTCCCTGCAACCACATCAGCGCCGCCTGGGGTGCGCAACGCATCAAGGGCCTCTCTTTGCGCACCGCTATTGCGCACTTCCTGAAGAAGACATTCAGCCGTAAGAAGAACTCGGATATTTCGCAAAAGGAAACCGAGACTTCTCTCATCGAGAAATTTCTCTACCCTAAATATGGTCCTGGCCAGTTGTGGGAATACGTGGCTGACCTGATTAAGGAAAAAGGCGGCTGCGTTCAGCTCGGCTGGTGCGTCAACAAATTGCATGTCGAAAACGATCGTATTGTCGCCGTAGAAGCAGCCAACAAGATGGGTGAAACGCGCCGTATCGAACCGGATTATGTCTTCTCCACGATGCCCGTGCGTGAACTGATCAACAGCCTCGATGTGCCCGTGCCTCAGGAGATCCGCACCGTCAGCGATGGCCTCGTTTATCGCGACTTCATCACCGTCGGCCTCCTCGTTAACAAGCTATCCGTAACGGAGCCCGACGGCTCTCCGCTGAAAGACACCTGGATCTACATTCAAGAGCCGGATGTACAGGTAGGACGCCTGCAAATCTTCAATAACTGGAGCCCTTACCTCGTCGCAGATCCGAGCAAAATCTGGATCGGCCTCGAATACTTCTGCTACGACACGGACGACCTGTGGCGTATGCCGGATGACGAGATCAAGAGGTTCGCCACCGCGGAAATTGAAAAAATCGGCATCCTGAAAGCGTCTGACGTCCTCGATGCTCACGTCGTGCGCGTGCCGAAGACCTATCCGGCCTACTTCGGAACCTACGACCGCTTCGATGAGATCGTCCACTACATGGACCGGTTCGAAAACCTGTTTCTGGTCGGGCGCAATGGCATGCACAAGTACAACAATCAGGACCACTCCATGCTCACCGCCATGACCGCTGTAGACAATATCATCGCCGGAAAGATGGACAAGAGCTGCCTATGGGAAATCAACACCGAGCAGGAATACCACGAGGAACGATAAGGGTGTCGCCCGTCACAAATGGGGTCGCCATGCTAAGCGGAGTCGACGAGTCTAGTTTTTGCATAAGCCAGCAAATTCGCAACCAATGAAAACCGTCTCAAATCGAAGCCAACCACAAGCACGTGCTCTGATTCATAGCAGCGTATTCTATAGAGTGAACCCGCGCTGCAAACTCCTCGCTCTCTCGCTCGTACTGATAATTTTCTGCACAGCTGCTTCAGCGCAAAACTACTCGGCAGATAAGCCACTCGGCGCGTCCGCACAATCCACTCCAGCCTATCTAAAGAACGCGGGCATCGACCAGAATCTGAACCACCCGCTTCCATTGACCGATCACTTTCGCGATGAGAACGGCAACGATGTAGCGTTAGGAAGCTATTTTGGTCATCGCCCTGTCGTCATGGCGCTCGTCTACTTCAAATGCGGGATGCTCTGCCCGCAGGTTCTGCACGGTATGGGCTCGTCACTGAAGCAGACTGGCCTGCACCTCGGCCATGACTATGACGTCGTTGTCGCCAGCATCGACCCCAGCGATACTCCCGCCGACTCCGTTGAAGCCAGGCAGCATTTCCTCATGATGCTCGGCGATGGCTCTGCCGCCGAGCATGTTCACTTCCTCACCGGCCCGCAGCAATCGATCACCGACCTCGCCCAGGCCACAGGATTTCACTACGTCCGCGTCCCCGGCCCCGACGGCAAAATGGACCAGTTCGCCCACTCCAGCGTCATCATGATCGCGACCCCCGACGGCCGCATGTCGAAATACCTCTCCGGCGTCGAATACCAGCCGCGCGACGTGCGTCTCGCCCTCGTCGAAGCCAGCGACCATAAAATCGGATCGTTCTCCGACCTTGTCCTGATCTACTGCTGCAATTACAGTCCCAGCCAGGGCCGCTACACGGTCGCAGTCATGCGCGTCCTGGGCATCGCCGCCATGGGCTCGGTTCTCATGCTGATTCTGGTTGTATATCTGCTGGGAAAGAAGCCGCAGACCGCCGTTTGAAAAGAAACTTCAAGTTAAGAAGGCGCCATTCTAACTGAGGCCTTGACACCCCTCAGCCACAATCCTGTGCGGTACGTACCTACCGTGCCGCCCGAACCGGCTTCCGCTGCCTAGGCTTGACTTCCTTCAACTCAGCTTGCGGAGCAACGCCGGACTGCTGGTCCATCCAGTCATCCAACCGCGATTTCTTAAACCGCCAGCGATTTCCCAGCTTGAACGCTGGAATAAAACTCTCCGAGGCATACTTGTAAAGCGTATCTGGACTAATTCCCAGGTAATCCGCAGCCTGCCGAATATCCATAACCTCGCGAATTTCACTGCGCACCGCTGATGTCTTCATAAGAAAACCCTCCGGAGTTAACTCCATGTACGCAGGCAGATCAATCACCCGGCCAAATGCTTATATCGCTTTTTAGGGTAGCAATTCAAGATATTTCCGCATATTGCTGGTTCTATTCGGGTTTCCTGGGACAAACACAGGGCTTTCGCCGTTCTAAACAAACTCGCCGAGAGCGCTAGTATCAAACTTGGTTCCTATTGCCCGACCACCTCATGTAAAACATTCCAAAAGCTATGTAAACAAATGAAAAGGCTAGACATGATGCCTAGCCTTTCTAGCTTACTCTCGCCGGAACGCTTACAGCTTCGGCTCCAGACCATCCAGAATCTCAAGGAAATTGTCGTCCACGGTCCGGTTCTTCGAGATAGCTTCCGCGATCGGAATGTCCTTGATCTCGGTGCCTCGCAGAACCACGAGCCGCCCGAAATTGCCTTTGTGAACAAGATCAATTGCCGCCAGGCCATAGCGGGTCGCCAGCATGCGGTCATAGGCAGTCGGAGTACCGCCGCGCTGCGTATGTCCCAGATTCACTGAGCGCGTCTCATAGCCCGTCTTCGCCTCAATCTCCTCCGCCAGTGCCTGCCCGATGCCACTCAACCGCGCATGCCCGAACGAATCGACTTTTGTGCCCTGGATTGCCTGTCCGCCGCCCGGCAGCTTGGCACCCTCAGCCACCACGACAATTCCATATTTCTTGCCATGGTCGTGGTTGTATTTGAGCAGGGCGCAAACATGATCGATCTCGATCGGCTTTTCCGGAACCAGAACGACATGAGCGCCGCCCGCCACGCCGGCCGTCAGAGCGATCCAGCCCGCATCGCGGCCCATCACCTCGCAGACGATGACGCGATTGTGAGCCTCGGCCGTCGTATGGAGGCGGTCCACCGCCTCGGTCGCAATCGATACAGCCGTGTCAAAGCCAAAGCAGGCATCGGTGCCGTACAGGTCGTTGTCGATCGTCTTCGGCACGCCCACGCCCGGCACGCCCGCCTGAATCAGTGCATTTGTTACGGACTGGGTATCGTCGCCACCAATGGCGATCAGCGCGTCAATCTTATTGGCCTTCAGCGTGGCCACGCACTTCTCAATGCCGCCTTCAATCTTGCGAACATTCGTGCGCGACGTGCGAAGAATCGTGCCGCCCTGATCCAGAATGCCGTCGACGGACTCAAGCGTCAGCGGGACGGTATTGTTGTCCAGAACGCCGCGCCACCCTTCAAGAAATCCAACAAATTCATCGCCATAGTGAAAGATTCCCTTCTTCACCACCGCATGAATGACTGCATTCAGCCCGGGACAATCCCCGCCGCCAGTAAGCAAACCAACTCGCATGTTCCTCTTCTCCTCCAAAAAATCGGGTCGGGATAGTTATGTGTTTTGCGAAGAAATCGCGTAACCGTCTCAGCACGATGATAGCTGGCGCATGGTGTGAGTTACAAATTCAGGGCTCACAAGAATTCACTGGCGCAGAAAGACTCGCCTGCGGTACTAAATTAAAGATAATGTTTCGCTGTTCGACTCCTTACTCTGCTCTGCTTCTCGGCCTCTGTTTTCTTCCATCTGCTGCTCAATGCCAGATTAAGCCATCGCCATCTTCGAATTCCGCCGCAAACCCTGCGCCCAAAATTGCTTACGACTACTCGCGTGAAGCCGTCGTCTTTGAAAAGCTGGCAACGATCTACGACCTCAACGCGGACGGCACCGGCGAGAAAACGATGACATTCGGTGCCGACATTCAATCCGATGCGGCGGTCCGCCAGCTTGGAGTCATCGATCTTCCGTACGCGGCGCAGAACGAACATCCGGAAATCATCTACCTCCGCGTGCGCAAAAAAGACGGTTCTGTTATACAAACCCCACCGGAAGATGCGCAGGACATGCCCTCGCAGGTTTCGCGCATTGCGCCGTTCTACAGCGATCTGAAAGAGAAGCAGATTCCCGTGAAGTCGCTGAGCCCCGGCGACACACTCGAATATCAGGTGAAATTTCATCTTGAGAAGCCCCAGGCACCCAATCAGTTCTGGGGCATGGAAAACTTCACTACAAATGCCGTCGTTCTGGATCAGACGGTAGAACTGCGCGTCCCCAAAGATAAGTATGTGCTCGTCCTCAGCCCGAAGGCTCAGCCTGTGATTTCTGAGGAAAGCGGCAAAAAAGTATATCGCTGGAAAACATCGCATCCAGAACCAGCCCCGACTAAGGACGATAAAAACCCGACTCCGAAACCTGATCCCGACCCCCAGCCGGCGATCTCCTGGACGACCTTCAAAAGCTGGGAGGAGGTGGGCGCATGGTTCGGCAGCCTCTCTAAAGACCGCACCACCGCAACGCCTGAGCTCAAAGCCAAAGTCGACGAACTGACCAAAGGGAAAACGACCGATGACGAGAAGATTCAGGCGATCTACGATTACGTCTCTACGCAGGTGCGCTACATCGGCGTGGCCTTCGGCATTGGCCGTTATCAGCCGCACGCAGCGGAAACCGTCATGGACAACCAGTACGGCGACTGCAAGGATAAGCACACGCTGCTCGCCGCTCTGCTGAAGGCAGCCGGATATGATGCATGGCCCGCGCTTATCAGCGATTCGATCAAGCCCAATCCCGACCTGCCGTCACCCGGCCAATTCGATCACGTCATCACCGTCGTACTGCGTGGCAGCGATAAAATCTGGCTCGACAGCACGCCTGAGATCACCCCTTACCGCATGCTGATCTATCCTTTGCGCGATAAGCAGGCGCTCGTCATCCCGGACTCGGGCCCCGCATCGCTAATGCGCACGCCCGCGAATTTGCCCTTTGCGGCAGTTGACAATTTTGAAACCAGCGGCAAGCTCGATGGCGATGGTACCTTCAACGCCCACATGAGCCTGAGCCTTCGCGGCGATAACGAGGTTATCTATCGCGAAATTTTCCACCAGACTTCGCGCACGCAATGGAATGATATGGCGCAGAATATCTCTCAGAACCTGGGCTTTGGCGGCACGATTAGTAATCTTGATGTCTCTGTTCCGGAACACACGGCCGATCCTTTTCACTACTCTTACGACTACACGCGCAAGGAGTTTTCCGATTGGCCGAACCGCCGTCTGCAGCCGCTCATGATGCCCTTCGGGCTACCCGGCTCCGATGATGACGATAAGCCTACAGACGATATCAATCTCGGCGCGCCGCTCGTTGAAACCAGCCATTCCGTCATTGAATTGCCGCCAAACTATACGGCAGTGCTTCCAAAATCGGTGAAATATGTCACCGATTTTGTCACTTATCAGGCGGACTACAAGTTGGATGACAAGAACCGCCTTGTTGCTGATCGTCGTGTAGAGGTGCTGAAGAGCAAAGTTCCGGTCTCAGATTGGGATGCGTACAAAAAGCTGGCAAAAAACATGCAGGAAGATGAAGGCAGATTCATCCAGCTTGCTGCGCCCGGCGTTGCGTCAGCCGCAGAAGAAATCAGCAATCCTGACTCCGAACAGCTGGTGCGCGAAGCCTACCTGAACATGGGGAGCCACAATTTTGATGGTGCCCGATCCTCGCTCGAACAAGCCGAGAAGCTGAATCCTCGCCAGCTTGGTTTATGGGCTGCTTATGGCGCACTGAATATGCGCAATAACAATATCGACGAAAGCCTCGCGGATTTCAAAAAAGAAGTTTCTCTTCACCCCGGAAACCCGGCTGTCTATCGTGCCCTGGCCTCAGTCCAGATCACTTTCAAGAAATATGACGATGCCGAATCCACGCTTCACTCGCTTCTGAAGATTGCACCTAATGATACTTCCACCGAGCTACAGCTGGGCTCGCTGATGATGTTGCAGAAGAAATACGATGAAGCCGCCAGCCTGCTGACTGCCGCGCAGAAGGCTTCGCCGGATAACAAAAATCTCGCCATCCAGGCAGGCCGCGCACAGATCTTTGCCGGGAAACGAAGCGACGGAGAGGCCACTCTACGTGCGGCGCTGGACGGAGCCACCAATCCGGAAATTTTGAACGACGCCGCGTATGAACTGGCCGACACGAACCTCGCCCTTGACCTCGCCGAAGCCAGCTGCAAGAAGGCGCTGGATCTGCTGGATAAGGAGGCCGCGCAGTTCAGCGTGGCCAATCTCAGCAATTCCGATCTGCAACGGTTACAATTGCTGACCGCGACATGGGACACGATGGGCTGGGTCTATTTCCGGAAGGGCAATCTCCAGCAGGCAGAGAACTACGTCTACGCTGCATGGTTTGAAGGACAACATCGCGAGGTGGGCGATCATCTTGGTCAGATTTACGAGAAGGAGGGAAAGAAGCAGGAGGCGGCGAACATCTATGCGCTCTCTGTAGCCTCAACCCGCACCTCTCCAGATCCGGAGGGCCGAACCGACGTGGAGAAGCATCTTGCGGCACTTAAAAGCGAGGGCATTCACGTGGCCTACTCGGACCCGGGGCGTGAATTGGGCGAGCAGCGCTCTGTCTATATTCCACAGCTCACAAAGAAGTATGCGTCCGCAGAATTTTTCATAGAGCTTTCGCCAGGGAAGGTGGAAAACGTCGCATACATTCGCGGTGATGAATCGCTAAAAGCTGCGGAAGAGCCTTTGCGTAAAGCAGATTTTAGAGTTCCGTTTCCAAAAGACTCACAGGCGAAACTGATACGTCGAGGCATCCTTGTCTGTTCCGAAGGTAGGCAGCAGTGCCAGTTTGCCATGCTGCTGCCGCAATCGACTACAACGGACTAACCGCGCGCCGTAGCCTCATCCACATAAAACGCCGCGATCTCGTCAGCATACTTTTGATTGATGACGCGGCGTTTCAGCTTAAGACTCGGCGTCAGCTCTCCCCCGGCAAGCGACCATGCTTCAGGAACCACCCGGAAACGCTTGATCGTCTCGAAGTGCGCCAGCGTGCCGTTCATTTCGTCGATGACAGATTGGTACTTGGCCACCACAGATGGATGTTCTACCAATTCGCGGCGCGTCTGCACGTTGATTCCCTGCTGTTTTGCCCACACTTCGAGCGCGGCGAAATTCGGAGAAATCAACGCGCTCAAAAATTTGTGCCTGTCTCCAACAACCGCTGCCTCCTCCACAAACAAAAATGCCTTTAGCTTGTTCTCAATCGGCTGGGGAGCGACCAGCTTGCCGCCCGAAGTCTTTAGCAGCTCCTTCTTGCGATCGGTGATGTAGAGAAACCCATCGTCGTCGATGCGCCCGATATCGCCTGTCCGAAACCAGTGGTCCTCATCGAAGGCCTGAGCGGTCTCATCCGGTTTCTGCCAGTATCCATGGAACACATTCGGCCCGCGCACCAGCAGCTCACCGTCTTCGGCAATGCGGCACTCTATATTCGGCAGCGGCTTGCCCACTGACCCGATCCGATACGCTGAATTGGTATTGATCGCCAGCACTGGCGATGTCTCCGTGAGCCCGTAGCCTTCCAGGATCCGAATGCCAACGCCGGCGAACCAGTTCGCGGTATCCATGCCGAGCGGAGCGCCCCCCGCAATGTAGTACCGCACGCGGCCACCAAATCCCTGCTGTATTTTGTTGAAGACCAGCTTGTTCGCCAGCTTCCAGCCCAAGGCCGTCGGCGTCTTTCCCTCAAGAATTTCTTCGCGATGCTTCTGCCCCGTTTTCACCGCCCATCCAAAGATGCCCTTCTTTACGCCGGACAGCGAGGCCTGCCGCTCCGTCTCCTGCCGCACTTTTTCGTAGACGCGCGGCACCCCTACAACAATCGTGGGCCGCACCTCTTTGAGCGCGCCCGGCAGCTTCTCGAAGCTGGGACAATACGCCACCATAGCCTGCCGGGTATAGACCGCATAATCCAGATGCCTGGCCGTAATATGCGAAAGCGGCAGGAACGAGATGCATGAATCCTGCTGCCCGATTTCAAAACCGGCCAGGGAGAAGTTCACATTCGACGCGATGTTGCCGTGCGTCAGCATCACACCTTTTGGCTCGCCAGTTGTGCCTGATGTGTAAATCAGCGTCGCCAGATCATCGGGCGCAACGTCATATGCTGTGCGGTCAAACGCCGTATCGCGTTCCGTGCCCCACCTGTCCGCATCTTTTAGCAACGCCGACATCAGCACCGCATCCGCGACGCCTTCGTCGTCCATCAGGACAACTTTCTCGACGGCCGTTTGACTACGCATCGCTTCCACCTTGTCATACTGCTGCCGCGTGGAAACCACAACCACGCGCGCGCCGGAATCAATCAGCAGCACGCCAATCTGCTCAGCCGTCAGCGTTGGATAGATCGGCACATCTACCGCGCCCATCGCCAGCGCGGCAAAATCGGCCACTGCCCACTCCCAGCGATTTTCCGCCAGAATTGCAATGCGGTCTCCTTTTAGAATTCCCCATCCGGACAGCGCATCGGCGAATGCCCGCACCCTTTGGTAAATCTGCATGCCGGAAAATGTCTGCCAGGCCCGTGCCGTGTCCATATATGCCACTGCATGCGGTTGTGGGCCAGTGGCTATGAGGAAGAAAATGTCGTTGATTGTTTTGAGCTGAAGCATGCAGCGTCGCGGTACTCCTCAACCAAGTGACCAATCTATCGGAGTGGCCATCAATTGCCAAGCATCCCGCACAGACGGACTTGCATTTCGCGATAAAGAGAATTATCTGAACCAGCGATCTTTATTGATTGCTAGAGCCACTCAAGCACTCCTTGCATTTAGGCCAGTGCTTCCTTCAAGCTGTTACACAACTTTCCTGTGGAGGGATCGATGAAAAAAATACTTGCAACAACGAACGATACGACGCTCGCTATCTGCCGTCTGGTACTCGGAATCGTCTTCTTTATCCACGGGGCGCAGATAACGCTGGGCTGGTTTGGCGGGTACGGCTTTAGCGGAACTATGCACTTCTTCACCGCACAGCTCGGCATCCCTGCCGTCTTCGCAGCTCTGGCCATCCTCGCACAGTTTCTTGGCGGACTCGGCCTCATCATTGGACTGTTGGGCCGCATCGCCGCCTTCGGCATTACAGCCGTCATGTTGGTAGCCATCGTTAAAGTCCATATTCCGGTGGGATTTTTTATGAACTGGTCCGGAACGCAAAAAGGCGAAGGTTACGAGTATCATCTGCTCGTCCTCGCCCTCTGCCTGCTGATCATGGTGAAAGGCTCTGGCGCTCTGTCGATCGATCGCGTTTTAAGCAAGGCATAACAAAATGCTCCCGCGAAGGATCAGGTAACATGTTGATGCCGAATCGCCATGTTTGCGTGTCCTCTGAAAATGCGGTTGCCTGCTGGTTTCCTGCTCGCCGCATTGCCGGCTCTTTCGTGCATGGGCCGAGCACAGGAGCCATCCACAAGTCTGAAGCAGGCCGATACTGACTATCGATCCGGAGTGGCTGCGTTATCCAGTAATGATCTGAATACTGCGCTTGCCGACTTCGAGAAAGTTGTCCATCTTGCACCGGCAATTGAACAGGGACACAGCGCCCTGGGCACTGTTTATCTGCGACTTGGACGCACGAGCGAAGGAATTCGCGAGCTGAAGAAAGCGCTTGCCCTGCAGCCCGGCGATAGAAGCGCCATGTTGAACCTGGCTCTCGCGTATGAGCAAAGCGGCGAAGCTGCAGAAGCGCTGCCCTGGTTTGCAAAGCTGGAGGCTGCGTCTCGCGTTGATAAGCAGGCACTCCCACTGAATGTTCTTGTCTCTTATGCGCGAGCGCTCGCAGCAGCGCGTCAATTTCCGTCGGCGGTTGCGCGCATGAAGGAAGCAATAGCGCGGGACTCCCAGAATGCGGAATGGCAAGATGAACTGGGCTCAATTTACGCGCAGCAGCAGAGCTGGCCTGAGGCGAGGCAGGCATTCACCGCTGCCCTCCAGTTGAATCCGGACCTCGCAACGGCTCATATGCATCTCGGCATAACATTGCAGGCGGAGCAACAGCCGGGCGCGTTGGATGAGCTGGCGAAGGCATATCAACTGGCGCCTCAGAATCCTGAAGTCGCTATGCAATTGGGGCAGGCTCTGGCGAGTGCTGGTCAGGATGAGCAGGCCATCCCGCTCTTCGAACATGCGTTGGAAATTGATCCAGGTCTGATAGCGGCGACTTACCAGCTGGGCCTGGCGTTGCAGCGCACGAATAAGCTAGAGGACGCTCTTCCCTTGCTGCAAAAAGCAGCGGCCGCTGATCCTAAGGATGCCGAGGTACTGACCAATCTCGGTATGGCTCTTTGCCAGGCACAGCAGGCCAAGGATGCGGTCCCAATCCTGCAACGTGCGGTTGTGTTGATGCCCGGCAATGTGACGGCTCACCAGGATCTCGCCGCCGCCTACATCCAGCTCAGCCAGTTTGACGATTCGATAAGTCAGTTGCGCGAGGCGTTAAAGCTATCTCCGAATGCTCCGCAATTGCATTACAACTTGGGACTCGCATTCAAGATGCAGGACGATGCAGTGCACGCGATTCCGGAATTCGAGACGGCGGAGAAGCTCGATCCGTCGGCACCGGAGCCGCCCTATGCTCTCGGCATGCTGTATGTGCAGGCTGGGCGCTACACGGATGCGGAACGGGAATTAAATATTTCGTTGAAGCTGCGTCCCGAAAATGGCGATGAATGGTCGACCCTGGGTAGCGTCTACAGTCATCTCGACAAGTTACCGGAAGCGGCATCGGCCTTAAGGGAGGCAATCCGGCAACTTCCACAGCAGCCTGATCCGCACCTGACGCTTGCGGCAGTCCTCGTGAAACAAAACCAGCCCGCGGAAGCCGCTGCGGAGCGCAAACAAGCTGCCGAACTGATGCGCTCCAACATGAATCGCCAGCGTGCCGAGGTTGCCAGCAATTCGGGGAACTCACTGTTGAAAAGCGGCAAGGTGAATGAGGCGATCGTGGAGTTTCGAGACGCCGTGAGCTATGACGCGAATTATGCCGAGGCGCATATGGGCCTGGCGAAGGCGTTGGAGCAGCAGGGAAAGGTTGTAGAGGCAGCAACCGAGCGACAAAAGGCGGAAGCGCTTGAGAAAACCTCCCAGGCACAGCAGGTGCAACACTGAAGCCTGGAAAGGTCTGCGTAAACGTAAGTGGGCATCGTGTCTGTGGGGCGTATATACAGCCGCCACGCGCATTCGATATAGTGCAGAAGCTGGAATTCAGCCGCTTCCGGATCGTGGTTTCTTTGAACAAAAATCGGGGACACTTCTCCAACCATGCAGCCTACGAGTGCTTTTGGCCGGGGGTGGTTTGTTCTTGTTCTGATCTCATCGGGGGCTTCCATACGTTGCTTCCATCTACTGCCGCCGATTCACTTGACGATCTATGCAAGCATCAGGAAATCTCGACTGAGAGCATGCGTGATATGTGTCTGCGTCCAGCAAGGCTGCGGGACCATAAGCTCATGAGGATGATCATTTGAATCGTCGCAAATTCATCCATTCCCTCAGCCGCACGGCGCTCGTTCTGCCATTCGCGGATATCGTCGCGCTCGCTGCACCCTGGCAACAGCAGACACAGCCGGAACAACCCAAAAATATTGGCCCGCAGGAGCGCACCTACAACGCAAAAGCCGCGCCGCCTCCTCCCGGTCCGAAATCGCCCATTGAAGGCACGCCGCTTGGCGTGAGCTTTGTCGATGTGGTGCAAGGGTCCGGCCTGAACGTCAAGACGATTTACGGCGGGGAAGGAACCAATCAATACCTGCTTGAAACCACGGGCTGCGGACTCGCTTTCTACGACTATGACGACGATGGCTGGCTCGATCTTTTTCTGGTCAACGGCTGGCGACTGGAGGGATTTTCACCGGGACAGGAACCGCACTGCCACCTCTTCAAGAATAATCGCGATGGCACATTCACCGATGTAACTGCGGGCTCAGGGCTGGAGCATAAGACTGGATGGGGTCAGGCCTGCTGCGTAGGCGACTACAACAACGATGGCCACGATGATTTGTTCGTCACTTACTACGGCCAGAACGCACTCTATCGCAACAATGGCAACGGGACGTTCACCGACGTGACCGGGCAGGCCGGCCTGACGCAGCCGGGACCGAAAACGCGCTGGAACACCGGCTGCACATTCGTCGACTACGACCGCGATGGTCATCTAGACCTCTTTGTCGCAAACTACGTAGAGTTCGACTTGAAGACAGCGCCTAAGCCGGAAGATGGACCATGCACCTATAAAGGGATTCTCGTTGCCTGTGGTCCACCGGGACTGCCGGGCGGCAGAAATATTCTGTACCACAACAACGGCGACGGAACATTCACCGATGTCAGCGAAAAATCCGGCATGTGGACGGCTGTAGGCACATATGGCCTGAGCGTAGCCGCATCGGACCTCGACAACGATGGCTGGCCGGATATCTATGTCGCGAACGATTCTGCACCGGCAACGCTCTATCTCAACCAGAAAGACGGCACCTTCCGCGATATTGCCATCGAAGCCGGAGCTGCGCTCTCAGATGATGCGAAGCCGCAGGCAGGCATGGGCGTTTCCATCGGAGACTACAACCGCGATGGCAATCTCGACGTGGTGAAGACCAACTTCGCGGGAGACACGGACTCTCTCTACACCAATCTCGGAGATGCTTCATTCGAGGACCGGACGTATCCGGGCGGTCTTGGAGTGAATACGCGGCTGCTTGGCTGGGGCGTAGGCTTCTTTGATCTGGATAACGACGGCTGGCTCGACATTCTTATGTCCAACGGGCATGTCTATCCTGAAGTTGATAAATCAAAGGCCGATCTCAAATACGCAGAGCACAAATATCTCTACCGCAATCTGCGCAACGGGCGATTTGAAGAGGTCACGAATCAGGGAGGACCGGGGATCCTGGAAAATGCTCCAGCACGCGGTTGCGCATTTGGCGACTACAACAATGACGGAGTCATCGACATCGCCGTTAACTGTATCAATGCCCTGCCCCAGTTGTTGCGTTGCGATTCAACGCTCCATCGCAACTGGATCAAAATCAAGCTGGTCGGCGTCAAATCGAATCGTACAGGTATTGGCAGCCGCGTGATTGTTACCGCGAAGACTTTGCCCGACGCCGCCAAGCCTCTGGTGCAGATGGACGAATTGCGCAGCGGCGGCAGCTACTTCTCGCAAAATGACTTGCGCATGCATTTTGGATTGGATCAGGCGGCAAAAGTGGATATGGTGGAAATCCGCTGGTTGAGCGGCCAAGTGGATCAGCTCAAAAACCTTGATGTGAACCAGCTCTACGTCATTCAGGAAGGCGGCAAGATTCTAAAATCCGACTCCTTCATGCAAGCAAAGCCGCCTGCAAAAATGAAGACCTAGAGCCGAAATATGTAACAACGATTGCAGAAAATAAAGACGGTTCCGTTGAATCACACCTTAAAGTTCATAACCGTCTCCAGGAGAATCTATTGCTTCGCCGTTCTTTCATCGCCAGTCTTCCACTCGCCGCAGCAGGCACGCTCTCTGCGACACGCAGCACCGAGGCTTCTGAACAAAACAGCGCTCCCGCTGGAAATGCAACTCCGGAACAACCACTCCCGAAGTTTCAACCCGCGGACGCCGAACGATTCAACAGGCCTGATGTACATGCTGGGGATCGACCATCAGGCGCAAGCTTCGCCACCCGGTCCTCGGCAATGGGGCTTTCGGGCGCGGCAGGAACGGCACATCCGTTGGCCACTCTGACGGCTATCGAGATACTGAAGCAGGGCGGCTCGGCAGCGGATGCGGCCATTGCGGCCAATGCCTGCCTGGGGTTTCTGGAGCCGACAAGCTCCGGGCTTGGCGGAGATTGCTACGCCATGGTATGGAACCCGAAGATGAGCAAAGTGGTGGGTCTGGCTGGTTCGGGGCGCTCTCCAAAATCATTGAGTCTTGAAACGGTGCGAGCCCGCTCAAAAGATGGAGTGATTCCCAAGCTCGGCGCGATCTCCGTTTCCACGCCGGGCGCGCTTGATGCCTGGTGGACGCTGCACCAGCGCTACGGACGACTGAAGTGGTCCGAACTCTTTCAGCCTGCAATCCATCTCGCCGAGACAGGCGTGCCGGTGCCGCAAATTATCGGCTTCTACATCAAGCGCAACATGGCAATCTTCACGCGGCCCGGCTCCGGCGTTGAAGAGACGGCCAATGCAGTGCACACCTATGCGCCATCGGGCCACGCTCCCAGTGAAGGCGATGTGTTCCGCAATCCAGATTTAGCACATACCTATCGCATGATTGCCGAGGGTGGCCGCGATGTTTTTTACGATGGCCCAATCACCCACACTATCGATGCCTACTTTAAGCGGATCGGCGGATGGCTCTCGTACGACGACCTGCGCGGCCAGCATGCGGAATGGAACGAGCCGCTGGTCACCTCCTATCGCGGCGTGGAGGTGTATGGAATGGCCGCGAATACACAGGGGCTGGCCACGCTACAGATGCTGAATATTCTGGAGAACTTCGACCTTCGCGGCATGGGCTTTCAATCCTCGGCTTCGATCCACGCGCAGGTGGAAGCCAAGCGCCTGGCCTACGAAGACCGTGCTCGGTACTATGCGGACCCTCACTTTGCGAAGATTCCTATCGAGTGGCTGAACTCAAAAAAATATGCTGCCGAACGTGCAAAATTAATCCGGCCGGACCGGATCCTGACGCCTATATATCCCGGCCAAGCGCCAAATCACGGAGACACCACCTACTTCACCGTATCGGATGCGGACGGGATGATGATATCGATGATTCAGTCCAACTTCCGCGGGATGGGGTCTGGGCTTGTCGCCGACGGGCTGGGCTTCATGTTTCAGGATCGCGGCGAGTTGTTCTCGCTGAAGGACGGCCATCCGAATCTCTATCAGCCCGGAAAACGGCCTTTCCAGACCATCATTCCGGGATTCGCGACAAAGGGCGGCAAGCCCTGGATGTCTTTCGGCGTGATGGGCGGCGATATGCAGCCGCAGGGCCAGTCACAGATCGTCATCAACCGGGTCGATTACGGGCTGGACATCCAGGCGGCTGGCGACAGCCCAAGATGGCACCACGAAGGATCGTCGCAAAGCATGGGAGAAGACGCGCCGGGCCTTGGACCGAATGGCGTGCTTCGCCTGGAATCGGGCGTGCCGCAGGCTACGCGGCGTGCCTTGATCGATCTGGGTTGGCCGATGGGCGCGTCCGATGGCGGTTTTGGCCGCTATGAATGCATCGAGCACCGCATGAGCGGTACGGATCGCGTCTATGCGGCCGCCACGGAAATGCGAGCGGATGGCGTGGCGCTTGCATACTGAACGCAAGCATATGTATCAGGCATCGGGCGCGACGAAGAAAGCGGCTGGGAGTTGCGCCTGAGGGTCGAGCCTCAGACAGTTAGTCCGGAAATCATCCGCTCTGCTTCTTCCAGCGCAGCATAGCGAACCGCATAAGCAGGGGTTCGACAAACGAATCCTAAAAATGCCTCAAACGTCTCCTGCGCGGCATGCTTCGCAAGCAGCATCCCGCCTTCATTGAGCAGACTCAGAGCGTGCAGCGGAGACACTCGCTCTTTATGCGCCACTGAAGACGGGCAATACTCCGGAAACACGATGTAGGTGAGACGCCGCGAAACAACTGACTGCGGCGGCGGATGCAGCAAACGAATCCTCGTGCCGTCGGAGCGCACATGCATGGGAGTTCCGACCAGTTGCGGCCAGTCTTGTCGAAGCATATCCCAGCTTCCCTCCTTCAGACTGATTGGCAAGCGAAGAGGCGAGACCGAATATGTATCGAGATGCAGGAGAGTCGGTTCGTCCGTCAAAAGTTCGAAACCACGCGCTGCCAGATAAGCAGCCAGCGTGCTTTTGCCGGCTTCGCGCGGCGCGCTAAGCAGGATTCCGCGATTGCGATCGGCCACCATGGCCGCGTGAAAGGCGACATCGTATTCTGCTTCGGCATAAAGCAGTGACCGCACGGCATGCAGAAGACCCAATCCAATCTGCTCATCGCGCAACCCAGACAAAAGTTCACAGCCATTGCCGTCGATTGCCCAACCGTCTCCTGCATGACGCGCCAGCAGGTGGCATCGGGCCGGTTGCGCGGTTGTCGGACAATTCAGAACGTAGTCGCGGCAAAGATTCTCCAACGGCCCAATCGGATATTCGAGACATACTGGAATGCCATGAATTTCCACATTTGCGGTTCGGGCTGACTCCAGGACGGGCCACTCCAGGCGCGGCTTCTCGGCGGGAAAATTGCCCTGCGATAGCGCGTAGACAGCTTCCAGCCGATCTACCCATGCCGGTAACGAGTGGCTTGGATGGCCAAACCCGCTCAAATCCTCAACCTGCGCACCCGCGTCAAAGGCTCGATACGCAGAGACTCCGACCGCATCCAGACCGGCAAAACGGTTCTGGACCTCCGAATAGACCACGCCTTCATCGCCAAGCAGGTACAGCCACTGCCCCGGGCAGGTGCTTGTTACACGATGCAGGCGGTCCTTCACATCTTCTGTATCGGCCAAGATAGAAACCTGTAACTCCAAATCAAATATGTTGTCTGTCTGCGACTCTTAGCTGGCTTCGCATGACTAAAGAGTATGCGCAAAAGATGACCGATCGCTCTCAAGATAGCCGGGCTGTCAAACTTCGCGGCATGTTCATTCAAAATTGTTTGGCCATTTTCTGGATTTCGCTATATTGTGTTGCCCAGTGATTTTTTGCTGTCTTCCAGATGAAAACGATGAGATCTGGTAGTTGTATCTTCAGGACACCTGTTTTTCACTTCTCAGATTTCGTTTCCTGGTTTTCATCTTTTGGTTTCGCCTCCCGGATCGTAGAAGCTTTCCGTTTTTCAGCAACAACGCTTCCTGCATTGGCGTAAGTCCGAATCTATAATTCTGTCCACACTGGAGACTTGCAATGAGTGAGCCGTATATAGGCGAAATACGCATGGTAGGGTTCAATTTCGCTCCGCAAAACTGGGCATTTTGCAACGGACAGTCGTTGCCTATTTCTCAGTACGACGCACTATTCAATTTGATTGGCACCACCTACGGCGGAGATGGAGTCACCACCTTCAATCTCCCTAACTTGCAGGGCCGCATCCCTTTCCATCAAGGTACGAATGGTGCAGCCGGGACTCTTGTGATCGGGCAGTCTTCGGGCTCGGAGAATGTCACTCTGACGACGAGCCAGATTCCCGCGCATACCCACACTTTGGTGGCCGCGCAGGGTTCGAATAGCGGCGCCGAGCCCAGCCCTTCAGGCGGATTGTGGGCAGGGTCGTCGCTGGGACAGTTTTCGACCGAAGCACCTGCAGACTCGATGGACCCTAGCGCCATTCTTTCCTCCGGCGGTAGTCAGCCGCACGACAATTTGCCGCCGTTTCTGGTGGTAAATTTCATCATCTCCCTCTTTGGCATCTACCCAAGCCAGGGTTAAGCAGCGCGAGAAAGCACAGGAGCCTTATGGGAACACCTTATCTCTCGGAAATCAGAATTGTCAGCTTCGCCTTCCCCCCCAAGGGTTGGGCACTCTGCAATGGGCAGACTCTTCCCATCAATCAGAACCAAGCCTTGTTTTCGTTATTAGGAACGACGTATGGCGGCGACGGAGTCACCAACTTCAAGCTGCCAAACCTGCAAGCAAGTATGCCCATCCACCAGGGTAACGGGTATCCCCTGGGAGCAACCGGGGGTGAATCCTCGCACACGTTGAGTAGTGCGGAAATACCCTCCCATACGCATGTGGCGCAGGGTGTATCGACCCCTGCCTCTTCACCGACCGCTACCGGCCATACATGGGCGGCATCTACTGCAAATCCTTACAATACCCAGCCGCCTCCAAACACGACTCTGAATCCCGCTACGCTCAACTCGACCGGCGGGAGTCAACCCCACAACAATATGTCGCCGTATCTAACGCTGAATTTTGTGATTGCTCTTCAGGGGATTTACCCGTCGCAAAACTGACAGGAAAGGATTTGTTTTATGGCTGATCAATATCTAGGAGAAATCCGGATCATCCCGTTCAATTTTGCTCCCCTGGGCTGGGCATTGTGTAACGGGCAAATTCTGCCTATCTCGCAGTACACCGCACTATTTTCGCTGCTGGGCACATACTATGGCGGGAATGGCACATCGAATTTTGCCCTGCCGAATCTGCAGGGCACCGCTCCCATGAACCAGGGAAACGGCGCGGGTTTAACTCCCCGAACCATTGGAGAAACCGGCGGTGAAAAGGCTGTGACTCTGCTTGCGTCCCAGATGCCTGCGCACACGCACGCGGCGCGAAATGCAGCGGCCAGCAACGCAGATACACCTGGGCCAACCGTGACCTTCGGCGGCGGCGGCCGCGGAAAAGAACCTGCTTACGCACCCGCAGCTGCGGGGAGCGCAGTCCAGTTGCTGGCGCGGGCGGTGAGCCTCGTCGGTAATAGCCAGCCGCACAATAATATGCCACCGTATGTGACCCTGAATTTTGTGATCGCTCTTCAGGGGATTTACCCGGCGCGCGCCTGAAGGCATGTTCGAGAGACGCCTTACGCTGAAGGAGACATTCCCCGAAGACCTGCCGTTTCTTGCCCGCCTATACTACGATACCCGTCGTCAGGAGGTGGGTGCGTGGGGCTGGTCTCAGGAGCAGCAGGAACTATTCCTACGCATGCAGTTCGAGGCGCAGTCCCGCTCGTACCGGGCGGCTTTCCCAGATGCAACCGATCGCATCATCTGCCTGGAAGGCGCCCACATTGGGCGCATGCTGACTGTGCAGGAGCCCGCCGGAATTCGCCTGATCGATATCGCACTGCTTGATGAGCATAGAAACCGCGGTATCGGTACGGAGTTGCTTCGCCGGTTGCAGCAAGAGGGTTGCTCTTTGCGTCTGCAGGTATTGCAGGGCAATCCGGCAATCCGCCTCTATCAGCGCCTCGGGTTTGTCCAAATAGACGCAGATCTGATGTACGTTCAGATGGAATGGATTCCCTTCAGGGAGCAGGAAAGGTCTTGCATGTCGGAAAGGCTCATCCTTCAGGATTTTGTCCCACATCGCCTCACCCGCTTCTGCGTTGCGCAACTGGAAAATTACGAATTGGAGCTGGCTGAGGTCAATGACCACTCCAACGCACAGGTGGAACAATTTTCTTTAATCTTCACCGGAGTAGCGTCGCCATGGCTCCAGCAGGGCCTGTACACTCTCGTTCATCCGCAGATGCGGGAGTGCGAGCTGTTTCTCGTGCCAATCGGACCGGATGCCGCGGGCATGCGCTATGAGGCTGCTTTTTCAAGGCTTATTCATACACCTGCAACAATGCACTCAACCTGACGATTTTCATACTCATTGCAGGCAGGACCTGATCAAACCCGGCTATGCAGAGAAATTGCATTGACAATATCTCACGGCTAGGCCAGACTTTCTCTGCCATAAGGTATACATAGTTCGCAAATACCTTCTCACTCACCCAGCAGGAAGGATTTGCCCGCCACAATTGATGTTTTTCCGGCTCATGATGGTAGTTTCGCCGCCGCCGTCAGCTTCCAGTTACTGCTACCGATTCACATTGGCACGTGCATCATTACAGTGATGCTGGAGGTGAGAAATGAATGAATTGCCGCCGTTTTACCGCCTTCTATTCCCTCGCGTCTCTTTTACGCTCCTCTTTCTCATGACGTGGATTTATCTCGGCCAGGATGCAGCCCTCGGACAACGGCGCATCAACCAGCCGGAGCCGTACCAGCAGAGCCATTCTCTCCATCTTCAATTTTCCGGTCAGCAGTCGCGTCCGGTTGCGATGGTCTCGGGTGACTTCGACGAAGACGGTGTTGACGATCTCGTCATCGGCTATTCCAAGGAAAAAGGCGGTTCAATGGCTTTGCTGCGCGGCAATCCCGACGTTATCACGCCGCAGACACAGGCCAGTTGGTTGGCCGCCGGCAGGCATGAATATTCCGACGCTTTTCTTCGTCAATCGAATGTGGTTTCGGTGAAAACGGAACCAAGCATTATGGTTTCCGCCGACGTAAACGGCGACGGCCATCTCGATCTGATCTATGCCACGCGAGGGAGCAGCCGGGTGCAGGTGATGTTCGGCACCGGCCATGGAACCTTTCTGCCGCAGCAGGCTTCCATCTCTCTCCCAGGAACGATCACCGCACTGGCAGCATACCGGCCCGGTCCGCCCATAGCGGGGGAAGCAGTGATTGCCGGTTACGAATCCAGCCAGGGTGCAAAGCTGGGAATTCTTAGCTATAACATGACGGGATTGTCGATGAGCGCAACGTATTCGCTACCCGGTGTGGCGACTGTGCTGACCGTTGCGAATCTCGATGCCGACTTTATTCCGGATACGGCCATTGTGGCCGGAGGCGAACTGTTGGTCCTGCACGGCGTGAATGCTCTCCGTGGCGGCGGCCGGCTTGAGGTTCTGCCTGTCACCGGGGTGAAGACTGTAACGGCTGGCGAATTCCTCTTCGATCGCCACGCGCAGTTACAGCTCTCCGCGCTCACTACCAGCGGTAAACTTGTCATCCTGGCGCATCAGGGCCTCGACGGGCGCGCCTATACGCCGCAGGAGATTGCGGACGCGCGCCACCACAAAGGGCCGCCCTCGCTGGCAGAGCAGGCAGGTAATACGGGAAACGAACCGTGGATCGAGGCTGAGAGCCACGCCGAGAGCGGCACTTTTGCCTTCGGCTCCGAAGTACCCGTCATGCTGCGCTCGCGACTCTCCGGCAGTGGTATGGACGATCTGGTTGTGCTCAATTCCTCGCAACAACAGCGAGTGGTCCTCAGTCATAGCCTCGTGGCTCCAACCGCAACCGCCTCTGTCCGGGGGCGGTCTACCCTGGAACCTGCCATCCAGAGCCGCGTCGCCGTCCAGCGCTTGGCATCCGGCACCGTGGTTGCGGCACGATCTATGCGCGTAAACGCGGACGGACGAATGGGACTGGTGGTGCTTCACGCCAACGATGTCTCCCCGGAGATCGTGGTGCCCAGTACGGGAAATACTTTTTTCGTGAACACCACTGCCGACAACACCGGCACGACGACCGATCCCATTGACCCCACACGCTGTACGCAAGGCGCTCAGGAGACATGCACCTTGCGGGACGCCATTACCTACGTAAACAGCGACGCGGCTGGCAATATCAGTGCCGGCACATCGGACACGATCATGGTGCCCTCCGGCACCTACTCGCTGACATGGCAGGCAGGTAGTCTCGATGCCAATGGGAATGCCCTGACGCATCTGGAGCTTCTCGGACCGGTGACCATGATCGGAAGCACGTCGGGGGGAGGCGTGGTGATCGATGGACAAGGCAACGATACGATATTCACGATCAATCCCGGACCCTTTGGCTCGTTTAATCCAAGTGGGGATTCCTACGTCTTCGATGCGACCATGGAAAACCTGCTCATCCTAAATGGAAAGAACAGCAATAACATCAACGCCAACGGCAATGCGAACAATGTTGGCGGATGCATTAACTGGGATGCCTTCGGCACCGGAAACCTGACTCTCGACAATTCCAGTGTTGAGAATTGCACGATCGAATGGGGCGTCGGCGGCGGAATCTGGGCCGAGAACTCGACAGGTGGCGGGACCGGAACACTTACCTTGAACGGCGGCAGTATCTCCAACAACACAACAGCGGAAGTGGGTGGCGGCTTATACATCGCCTTCCCGTCTGTTGCTGTAACGTCCACGAACACTCTGTTCACCGGCAATCGCTCCCAGGTAAGCGTCAACTCCAGTGATCCAGGCGCTAACGGGACGGCGGGCGGCCTTTACCTTACAGCGCGGGGCAGCGGCACGCCTCAAACTACCCTGAACGGCGTCACCATAAGTTCGAATATTGCCGACGTAGATGGTGGTGGAATCGACACGTCTACAGGCATAATTCTGGGCACATCGGTTATCAGCAGCAACACCGCTGGCCGCTGGGGTGGCGGCATGCTTAGCGAAATTGTCTCTCCTGAAGCGGCAACCACCATTGCAAGCACCAATTTTCTGCAAAATTCGGCAACGACTGCGGGCGGGGCCATTTTGGTAGGCCCTGAGACGGCAGCCTCCGGCAACTTATTGCAGCTCACACTCAGCCGTATTTTTGGGAATACATCGATCGGCGGCGCCAGCGGATTGGCCGTTGGCGACCCAGGAGGGACAGGTGCCGGAGCCGTCACCGCAACTGAGAATTGGTGGGGATGCAACACCGGACCAACCACTCCCGGCGACGGGTGCGACCAGGCAGTTCTGTATGACCCATCGACCGGCAGTATGTCTGTAGCTCCGTTCGCGCAGCTTGGTCTCAGCGCCAATGTAACCTCTATCCTGCTTGGCGGCAGCATCGATCTTACGGTTGCCTTGAATAAGGACTCCGCCAATAACCCCATTCCCGGCGCATTTCCAGCAGTGGCTACAAATTATCCTTATACGTTTAGCGTCACTGGCGTTACCGCTAACCCCGCACTCACTTCCGGAACCTTCAACACCTCCGGCGTTGGCACTGCAACGCTTACGCCTTCGACCGCAGGGAACAACGGCGTGGTCTCCGCTACTTTCGACAACCAGATTGTGTCCGTGAACTTCAGCGTGACTGTCAATTCAACCTCGCTGCAGCTTGCAGTGTCCCCCAGCACGATCTTCCCGTACGGACAGCCTCCGGCATCGATCACAGTGCAATTCAACCCAGCCAACGCGACCGGCATCACGGCAAGCAACTTCACTGTGCTGGTAGACGGGTCATCTTCAATCGGAGGCAGCGCCTTCGGGTTAACGTCGATCGGCGCCAATCTATTTCAGATATCGGGTCCGTTCAATTTGCTGCCTCCTGGCCCCCATGTCCTCAACGTCAACTTCCTCGGAACTACCGGCTACGCGGCCAGCATGACCAGCACAGGGCTTACGGTTACGCTGGGAACTGTCAACATCGGCAACACGGTTACCCCCACCAACCCCATTCTGGGACAGGGCGGGACAGTCAACATAACCGTAACAGCCGTAGGAAGCGGGGCCGCAGCGACGGGTTCAGTCGCCTATGCCTTTGACGGTGGCGCAACCACCTCTATTGCGCTGGTCAATGGAGCTGCCTCAATACCTATCCCAACCACCCTCAGCAGCGGCAATCACTCCGTAACGCTTGCCTATAGCGGTGATACGAATTACTCACCCGCATCCACAACAGCCTCGCTCACCATCTCCGGAAAATCCCAGACCACGATCGCAGCGTTGAAATCCACGACTGCCACGATCGATGTCTTTGGCTATGGCTTCACTGCGCCGAGCGGCCAGCTGTCCTTCACGGATACGACTTCCGGCAACCCCGTCGCAGCCCCGGTGACGCTCAATACGTCCACGGCAACCACGTCTTTGCTGCCGCAAGTGACAACCAGTACCGGTGCAGACAGCCTGCCCGACTGGACCACCCTGGCGGATGTGAACGGCGATGGAAAGCTGGACCTGGTTACCTCGGTCTTTCTTACCGATTCAGTGACTGTGCAATTGGGGAATGGTGACGGCACCTTCCAGGCCGCTACGCCGATCCTCATTGCCACAGGCTTCGGGCCGGCGGAGAACCATCTGGTGAGCCTGAGAGGCAACGGTACATTGGACTTAGTTGTCGCCAGCTTCAATACCAATCAAATCGCCGTACTGCTTGGCAAAGGTAACGGCACCTTCGAGGGTCCCACATTTTACACCGTCGGTTCGGCGACAAATACGCCCACGTCGCTTACCACCGGCGATTTCAACCATGATGGCAATCTGGACGTTGCCGTCGCCGACACAGGAGACAATACCGTCAGCATTCTGATCGGCAATGGAAGCGGCGCACTCACGCCGTTAGGAGCACCGATCAGAGTTGGAACCAATCCTGAGGCCATTCGCGCGGGCGACTTTAACAACGACGGTTATTCCGATCTGGCTGTCGCAAACTACAGAGACGGAACGGTGACTACCCTTCTGAATAATCAGAACGGAACATTCACCCCCACAGTAATCAGTATTGGCAGTGGCGCGGGTTCAGGTCCTCAGGCACTAGCCATAACCGGCGCCGGAAACACCCTGCTGCTGGCCGTCGCAAACTTCCGCGACAATACCGTGAGTGTGTTGCAAAGCGATGGCAACGGTGCCTTCGGAGCACAAAAGATTGTTGCCGTTGGCAAAGGCCCGGATGACGTGAATTTTGCCGACTTTAATGGCGACGGTATTCCAGATCTGGCCGTATCTAACTACACCGACGGCACGGTCAGTCTGGTGCTCGGAAGCTCTGGTGGAACCTACTCGACGCTTGGCCCGTTCAGCGTGGGAGACAACCCTTACTCCGCCGCTGTCGGCGATCTCGATTTTGATGGCACGCCCGATATCGTGGTGTCGAATTGCTTCAGCAACAATACCGGGGTGCTGCTGAGCGGTACTCAAATTTCCGTGCAGTATAGCGGACTTGCCCTGGTTCCCGGAGATTCGCTCCACGCTACCTATACCCCGGACGGTAGCAGCAAGTATGCAACCAGCACGTCTCCGAATGTCACGGCCCCCTAATCACGAACACTATAAGCAGGCGCTATGCCATGTTCCATCAGTGCCCACGTAAAAAGGAGATTCATCAGAATCATGAAAGAAGATAATCAAGAAATTCACTCGCAAAAGGAGCGGGATTCAGTTTCCCCATCTGCGCCCGCTTCTGCGAATCGGCCCGAGACAGAAACCCGCCGCGAAATGATCGCAACATTTGGCAAGGTTGCGATTGTAGCGGCACCCCTGCTGATGTTTGTGTCGAAAGCTCGCGCTATTCACAGCAGGCCTTAATTAGGCTTAAGGAGAATAGAAAGCAGACGGAAGTATTTACATGGCTGTGTAACACGAAGAGAGTTGTCCATTTTGAGCGAGATCCCTGCGAAGCGAGGAGCTGATGGATGGGGCTTGCTTTTTTTTGCTGCGGATCGCAGCATCTTCGAGCCTGCTCGATCACCTCGCGGCATCAGCGAGCAAACTTTGTGATGTGATTGTGCGCATGAATACAAAGATTTAGACGGGCGGGGGAAACAGAATTCTCCATGCTCTGAATGGCCCGTATTTTTGCAGTAAACGGAAGGGCCGTAAGGCGGGCACAAAGCCGCGGTAAATCCGATGGCGCTCGGCCCATGCATAATCTTCAACGGTCGGCACGAAAAAACGAAACCGGCGACGCCATCGCTGGCGCACACTGCTCTCAGTCTGCAGGTAAAAACTCCATATTTCCGGATCGTTATTTACGCCTGCGTTTTCCGCAAACAGCCGGGCAACTGCGCGTCGCGCCTGCTCGGTTTCTTCGGGCAATTTGGCAATGACCGCTTCCATCTCCTGTGGCAACTGTTGCGGAAACATCTCCCGTATCATCTCGCAGCCAATCAGCAGCGCCAGCACCAAACCCTGCTGCCGCGCACGCTGCGCCAGTTCCTCTGGACTGCAATCCCGCATCGTGCGCATTGCGCGCGCGACATCCAGCATCCAGATCAGTCTTGAAAATCCATGCTTTAACCCATGAAGGCATAAAAACAACACGAGGTCGCCATCGGACATGACGCGCATCGGTGCACTGCGAAATCTCTTATTCTCAGCACGCGCCCACATCCCATCTACGTCGAATGGAAACGACCGAGGCGACGCGACTCCAAAGTGCAGCTCTACCAACAGCCCATCGCGAAGGAACTTGTGATGGTAGTCGTCGGCCGCGCCACTCGCAGCAAAACCCAGGTCAACCAACAGTCGCTCAGCCTGAGACAAGTCCTCACGACGCACCAGCAGGTCCAGGTCATCGCATGACCGCATCACTACATCTCCGTAAAGCGCCTCCGCCAGCACCGGACCCTTCAGCGGAAGAACCTCAATACTTCGCGCAGCAAATTGTTTCAGCAAGTCTTCCAGCGCAGCAGCCAACTTTTTTGCTCCATCCATATGCTCCCGGACAGCAGCCGCCACGAAGCTGGGTACCGCGGTGTCGTATTCGAGGAACGCCTGATTGACGAGAAGGAGCACGCCATGCGCCGCCGCTAGTTCCAGTAGGGCATGCCAATCCGTATCCTGTGGAACAATGACCTGCGGATCGCGCACGCACGCGATGAGCAATGCAGCCTCGTCGGTAGTCTGTCGATGGGCTTCATTTTCACGCATGAAACTCTCCGTGAATGATTGCGCTCCGCATTTCCCCACACTTTCTCGGCGCGATCCTGCCTTGCAGTGTACTCGACGTGGCTTCCAAACACATCGTCGGCCTGCTTCTCCGATGCACGTTCGCTGAACCCGCAGAGCGTAAATGATGCGCGACACCTCATCGTTCATAGGCGTATGATCCTCTTCTCAACCTAATGGCTGAAGACAACGGATTTCGGTACTAGGGATAATTAGCAACCGTAGTCAACTTCTTCTCTTTTGGTCGTATATTCATGGTTTTGCGTCTGCTCCAAGACTCCCGGTGGAACGTAGCCCTGACTCCCGTATTAGCGATCATCTGGTTCTGTGCAATGTCTTCGGCAAGCGCGCAGCAGCCCGCGGCTTCTCCCCTCTATGGGGGCAGTACGGCAACCCCTCAGCAAAGTGGCTCGGCAACAGGCGGCACATTCGCACCCGTCCTCGACTCAGAAAGACGGCCGATCACAGCAGGCGGCTTCGTTAAAGAAGGCCCAATCGTCTTCCAGGACGTCTCAGAAAAAGCGGGTCTGACGAGTTGGCACCACAAGATGGGCACCCCGCAAAAGACGTTCATTATTGAAACAACCGGTTCCGGCGTAGCCTTGCTTGACTACGATCACGATGGCTGGCTCGATATTTATCTGGTGAATGGCTCAACCTATGAAGCGTTGAACGGCAAAGCCGAATCCCCGCATGCCGCGCTCTTCCACAACAATCATGACGGCACATTTACGGATGTTGCTGCCAAAGCCGGCGTGACCAATGACCGCTGGGGTTATGGCGTGGCCGTGGGAGACTACGATAATGATGGCTGGCCAGATCTTTATGTGTCGAACTTCGGGAAAAATCGTCTCTACCACAACAATCACGACGGCACATTTACGGATGTAGCGGAAAAGGCGGGTGTCACTCTCGGCAACTGGTCTACAGGAGCCAGTTTCGGCGACTACGACGGAGATGGGCACCTGGACCTTTTTGTTCCCGGATATGTCCACTACGACATGAACCATCCTCCAGTACCTGGTTCAGCGGCAGCAGGCCTCGGATTTTGCCAATACCGCGGAGCAAATGTCATGTGCGGACCACGTGGCCTGGAGGGTGAACCTGACCACCTGTTCCACAACAACGGTGACGGCACATTCACCGATGTCAGCGAGAAGGCCGGCGTGAGCGATAAGCGCCATTACTATGGATTTTCCTCAACCTTTGTCGATATCAACAACGATGGCAAAGTCGATTTAATCGTTGCCGACGATTCAACGCCGAACTATCTCTATATCAACAAAGGCGATGGCACATTCGACGATGCAAGTTTTTATTCTGGCTTTGCGCTGAATCAGGATGCGCGTGAAACAGCTTCGATGGGATTAGGTGTCGGCGACTACCTTAACAACGGCCGGGTTGATCTCTATACCACAACTTTTTCAGACGATTACAAAACGCTCTACCGTAACGATGGCGATGGGAACTTCTCGGAAATCACGCCGCAAATGGGCATCGCCGAGGTTACCTATCCCTTCCTGAGCTGGGCGACCGAGTTTATCGACTACGACAACGATGGCTGGAAGGACATCATGTCGATCAGCGGCCACGTCTATCCGCAGGTTGACCAACACGACTGGGGAACCACCTTTGCAGAACGTCCTCTGCTGTTTCACAACATGAATCATGGGAAGAAGTTTGAGGTTGTTCCCGCGGTCGAAGGGACTGGGCTCGCCGATGTGATTCCTGGTCGCGGCGCAGCCTTTGGCGACCTGTTTAACGACGGCAAAATCGATGTCGTCGTCAATTGCATCGACCATACGCCAGTCTTGCTGCGCAACGTCAACGCCGACACAAACCATTGGGTTGGTCTCGTGCTTATAGGAGGGCCAAAGAGCCCGCGTGACGCAATCGGAACAACTGCTTACGTCACGGCTGGAGGTATCCGCCAACGCGGCGACGTCATGAGCGGCGGCAGTTATGAATCGTCGAACGATCAGCGTCTCCATTTCGGACTGGGGCAGGCAACGACGGTCGACGCAGTCGAGCTTCGTTGGCCGGACGGCACTGTGGAGCATGCTTCGTTGCCCGGTGTGGACCGTTTTTTTGTCGTCGAAGAGGGAAAAGGTCTCGTTCCCAGCGTCTACGACGAAATTGCCGCAAAAAGTGCAACAACTACTACTATTATGAATCGCAACGGGAGATAGTCATGAGCGTGCGTTTGCAGGCCGTGGGCCGGAGCATTCTGAGGGGTTTAAGAGTCAACAAGCTCACAGGCGCCCTGACGATTGCCGGAATACTACTCCTGACAGAAGGCAACGCATTCTTTCCCGCCGCCGCGCAACAAGATGCCACCCGCAAGGAATATTCAGACAAGATCAGCGACAGTTACAATTTCCGCTTCGGCAAAGATAAGCCGTTCATTCCCGGGAATGCGAAGGTTGAGGGCGACGATTTTGTCCAGCCGGGAGCCTTCCCCAACGCCACGTATTGCGCGCACTGCCATCAAGAGGCCTATCATCAATGGCGCCAGGCGCTGCATTCCAATTCCTTTCGCACTCCCTTCTACCGTACCAGCGTAAACATTCTTATTCGGACCAAGGGCATCGAGTTCTCCCGCCACTGCGACAGCTGCCACAACCCGATAGCCGTGCTTGCCGGAGGCCTGACCCAGGCATCACAGGTCGATCGCAAATTTGATTCAGACGGACTCACCTGCGCAACGTGCCACTCCATTCAGCACTTACAATCGACCAATGGCAACGGCGGCTTCGTGATGGGCATTCCGTCTGTGATGGTCGATGAAAACGGAAATCGCATTCCGGGCGAAGTGCCGTATGAGGAAATCCTCAAGCACACAGACCGTCACTCGCAGGCGGTGATGAAAGATTTTTACCGGACGCCTGAATTCTGCGCGGCATGCCACAAGGCAAACCTTCCGGAAACTCTGAATGATTATAAGTTCGTCCGCGCCTTCACCACATATGACGAATGGCAGATGTCCAAATTCTCGCAGCGGAATCCGCTGACGTTTTACTCCGGCGATTTCACCACCTGCCAGGGGTGCCACATGAAACGCGCGCCCAACTTACTCCCCGACTATGGGGCGAAGAATGGAACCTTCGCTTCCCATCGCTGGTTGGCCGGAAATACTGCCGTTCCTTTCTATTACGGTTTCGATGAGCAACTGGAAAAGACAATTCAGTTTCTCCGCGCAGGTAACTTCCTGAACGTCGATATCTTCGGAATCAGGAGGGCGGCAGACGATCAGCTGATCGCGCCGCTTGGGTCAGTTCCCTTCCGGCTTGAACCGAAAGATGTAATCGAGACCTTCGTTGTCATCCAGAACAAGAACATTGGACATTCGCTGGTTCCGGAGGTGCGCGACCTTTATGAGGCGTATGTCGAATTCCTCGTGAAGGATGCAGCAGGCAAGGAAATTTATCATAGCGGATTCATAAAGCCGGATGGAATGCTGGACGAACGCGCCCATAGCTTCACAAATCGGCCGGTTACACCGCAAGGAGAGTTTGTCGATAATCACAAGGTATGGACGATTCACTCCGTCGCTTATGACAACACCGTCCAGGCGGGCCGGTCTACTCTGGTCCGCTACCAGTTTCATCTCCCTCCCGACGTGAAGGGACCGATCACAATCACGGCCAAGGTGAACTACCGTCACTTACGCCAGAGTTATCTCAACAATATCTTCGGAAAAGACCACCCGCTCTATCCGCTTGTCGAAATCGCGTCCCGCAGCCGCGTGCTGAATATTGGCGAGAACAAGCCCCAACCAGCCGATCCCGGCGATAACCCCGATTGGATGCGCTGGAATAACCTGGGCATCTCGTATCTGGACCAACAACAGTATCCGGATGCGATTCAAGCCTTTGGAGAGGTAACGAAGCTGAGACCCGAATATGCCGATGCTTATACCAATATCGGATTGACCAATATCCTTTGGGAAAAGTATGACTCGGCAAGAGGCGGCGTACAAAAGGCTCTGTCCCTGAGCCCCGACAACGCTCGGGCCCTCTACTACTCAGCGTTGCTGGAACGCCGCGCAGGTCACTCCCAGGCAGAGATAGCGGACCTCAAAAAAGTGGTCGAACAATACCCGCAATCCCGCGATGCGCGCCGCGAGCTTGGCATTTCCTACTACCAGCAGCATAACTACGAGGCGGCAATGGATCAATTCGAGACCCTGCAGAAGATCGATCCGGATGATCTTGCCGCACACTATAACCTGTCGATTCTCTATCGCCGTATGGGAATGAAGGATAAGGCCGCCGAACAGCAGGCTATGTTTGTGACAAAGAAATTCGATCCCGGCTCTCCAACATTTTCACTCGATTTTCTGCGCAAGCACCCTGAGATATCGACCGAAAGCATCCCATGGCACATGCACACCGATACGCAGCAAAAGGGGCCTATGCCGCTGCCTGCGACTCAATCCTCTTCCTCATATAGTGCGGGTACACAGTGAACTTGTCGAAACTTGCCGTCTTGGCATTTGTGGTTCTTCTACCGGCAATTTGCCACGCGAAGGGCACCTGTCCCTGGATCAACGAGGCAACCGCTTTTGGCGTGTTGGGAGGCAGCGCGCATTCGCCTGCGAGTCTCTCTGAAGTCAGCCCCACAAGCTGCAATTTCGTTTATAAAGATACAGCTTCATCGCGCAGCCTCCTGGTTACAGTTGAAGTGGCTACGGATCCAGGTCAAGCATTTAACGCTTATAAGGCCCAATGCGGCTCTCACGTCAATCCTTTGCCCGCTATAGGAAATGAGGCAGTCCTGTGCTCCGGCAAGAAAAACCACATTGCTGGCGAGCAAGTCGTTGGCCGTGTCAGAGACAATGTCTTCACCATAAAACTAAGCACCAACGCGAAGAATGACCCAGCGATGGCCAGGGATGCGCTTGAGCAAAAGGCCAGACTCGTTGCTGAACAAGTGGCGGGAAATCTATTCTGAGCGAGCCGCCAAAGATGCTCGCAAATACATAAAGCTGTCAGCGAAGCATGAATTTCTATGAGTTTAGAGCTGCCAGAGAATCCTTAATCGTAGGAGTCTGCCCGGCTTCTATTTCGTGCCGCCGAATGTGATGGAATTTTGAGAGTATGGCATTGGCAGTTGTAAGTGCCTTGATGCGTTTCGCATATGCTTCGAGCTTAGCTCCTGGCATTGCAAATATCGCTACGGTATCAGTAAGCACATCGAGATAGGCGCGGGCACCACAACATCCAAGACTCAGTGCGGCGCGGCCAGTATTCATCACCTGCGGCACAACAGCGCATGCAGGCCTTCCCATCGCCGGCGGACTTTGATTTTCCACTTGCTGCGTTGCTTCAGCGAGAATGAGAGTCTGATTGGCATTTACGAAGAGGATGACGACATCTGGCGATAGACGAGTGTCGGCTAATGGAGAATAAATGACATACTCAGCTTGTGACTGGAGTACAGGAATCAATGCGATGTCCTCTTCCCTCACATAGCTGAGCTCACCAAAGACTTTCAAAGCATCCAACAGGTCGGTTTGTTGCGCAGGAGAAGACTGCAGATGGTGGGTATATACGCCTATGGCACACATGTTGTGGTCTGCGGCGGAAGTTACGAATGCTGCACTCGCAGCATCCTCCCAGAAGCGGCAGCCTGCTGGCACTCTGCCACTATGCCCGGGCATGTCAGCAGGCATCGAGTCGGCAAAACAAATCGCTATGGGAGGCTGGCGAAGATCCAGTGAGTCGAAAAGAGTCTTTGCGATCTTTGCATAGTCGCTTTTTTGCAATGCGTCTTTCATTTTGCTCCGGGGCTAACAACTTACCTGGTGTTATTGATGAGAGTTTGGTCTAGGGTTGCGCAGATCACGTAGAGGCCGGGAACATATCAGTTCCCATGTTCCAGCTCTGCCGAAAAACCCATGTCAGTGATACATGCGCGGATTGCATTCTCTGTGATGGAGGCAGGATCGTATTGAATGACAGCTGATGCATCCGTATAGCTGGCTTTGACCCATGCCACTCCCTTTTGCTGGCGCAATATGGTTTCAAGACCTACGGCGCAGGTGATACAAGTAAATCCTTTCACGTGGTATTTTACGGTTTTCGTATCACTGGCCTGTATTGTGCCTATTGTGGCCAGGCCACTCACACCTGCAAGAGTCACGGTCTTAAGAAACTGCCTGCGAAACATTTTTGGATTCCCCCTGAAACTCGGCTATAGAAAATAAACGCGCTTCGGCTGTTATTTAGCTGTTGCGATACCCGCCTCATACTTCCATGCAGTCTGAATACTTGCTTTATCCGAAAAGCGTGTGTCCGTATAGTCACTGAATTCAATCTTCTTATTCAAAACACCGGTTTCCATCATCAAATCGCGAACTAAATCGAAATCTGCCTTGCGCGGCGCAAGCGGGCTATACATCACTCGATCCATCGGTTTGGTGAGCGCCCATCGCAACAAAGCAGGTTTCTGGTTGTAGTAGAAACGGCCTACAAAATCGGCGGCGTCTTCCCGATACGGCTTCCCCTTGTCGAGCCAGAGACCGGAGCGTGCGATTCCGTCTACCAGAACCTGCACAGCTTCAGGGCGTTTGTCGATCAGGTCCTGACGTACGACGAGAATGCACGACATGTAATCCGGCCAATAATCCCGCGCCTGGAAAAGGATACGACCGTACCCGGCCATCTCTGCCTGAGACGGAAACGGCTCACCCATAGAAAATGCATCGATGGCTCCAGCCGCGAGTGCGCCTGAAACGTCCGGAGGAGCCATTTCCACCATTTTGATGTCCCCCGGTTTCATCCCCCATATCTTCATCGCGCGAAAGAGAATCAAGCGCTCGTCAGAAAAACGGCTCGGTATCGCAACCGTGCGTCCACGCAGATCGGCGAAGGTCTTGACCGGGCCGTTCTTCTTTACGACCACGGCGCTCCCGTATCTGTGCCCGAGATAAACGACCTTGATGGGAACTCCTTGTGACACAAGAGCAATCGCCAGCGGTGCGACAACAAACGCCGCCTGCACTTTATTCGAAATGAGTGCTTCTTTAATTTCAGGGAAACCCTGGAACATGCGAGGCAGAAAGATTTCGCCATTCTCGGAAAATTTCGAGATGTAATCCGTCACCGGGCACGTAAGCTGGCAGGTGACCGGGATGTAGGCGACGACAATCTTCCGCTTATCTGGCGGACGGTAATCATTTAGAACGGCGGCCCAATTCACATTCAGGTACGCATGCAGCGCGGAAATAAGTACGAGCCATCCGAATGCGATCAGAACGACCTTGCGCTTAAGACTCATCGCGGAACCCCCATTGCACCGATTTCAGCTTTTCGAGTCTGCGAAAACCGGTATCCAGCACAAGGCCGATGACGCCAATCAATAGCATGGCCGCTACCACAAGGTCATACCTCTTTCCAGAATTTCGCGCATCGATGACCAGGTATCCCAGGCCGGAATCGACCGCGATCATTTCTGCCGCAACCACCACCAGCCACGCAATGCCAAGCGCTATGCGCAGCCCAACGATGATCTGTGGAAGGGCGGCGGGAAAGATCACTCTTGCGAGAAGCTGCTGAGGTGTAAGGCCAAAGTTACGGCCCGCACGCCGGAATACAGATGGCACATTGGATACTCCATTGATGCAGGCAACCACGATCGGAAAAAAGGCGCCAAGAAAAATCAGAAAGATTGCGGCTTTATCTCCGACACCGAAAAAAATGATAGCGACTGGAATCCATGCAATAGGGCTGATCGGCCGGAGTATCTGCATGACAGGATTCACCACTTGATTGACTGCCGGATACCAGCCGAGGGTTAGGCCCAGCGGGATTCCGAGAAGTGAAGCAGTGCCGAATCCGATTGCAACGCGACGCAGCGAATCGACAATATCACCCCACAGCACATGTTTCTGTAGCAACTCCAGCATGCCTCGCTTTACATCGAGCGGCGAAGGAAAGACCTTGGTGGCCGTCCAGATGACAGAGCAATACCACAGCGCCAGCAGTAGCGCGGAAGCAAGAACCGGCCAGAAAAACCGCTCCCATTTTCTTGGTTCTGCAAGCGAGTTCATATTTTGTGCGCCAGACCAATCTGTTTGAAAATACCGTTGCGAAGTTCGAGATACCGGGGTGAACTGATGTCGCGCGGATGGGATATATCGATGTTCACGATCTGTTGAATGGTGCCGGGACGAGCGCTCATGACAACCACCCGATCCGCAAGCTGAACCGCCTCATCGATATCGTGCGTCACGAAGATAATGGTCTTGCGCTCCGCCTCCCAGATGCGAAGCAACTCGCCGCGCATAACAAGACGCGTAATCGAGTCCAGTGCTCCAAACGGTTCATCTAGAAAAAGCATGTCGGGATTGACCGCCAGAGCCCGGGCGACCTCGAGCCGTTGCTTCATGCCACCGGACAGCTCCTGCGGATATGCCTTCTCAAACCCCTCCAACCCAACCATTTTGATGTAGTACGCGATGCGCTGTTCACATTCGGATCCAGATAAATTGAACAAACCGAATCCAATGTTTCCTTCAACCGTCAACCACGGGAAGACCCCCCGCTCCTGGAAAACAAAGATGCGGCGAGGGTCTGGTCCGCGAACCACTTCGCCATCCACGCTGATTTGCCCGCTCGTTGGCGAAAGGAAGCCTGCCATTGCATTCAGCAGCGTCGACTTGCCGCAGCCCGACGGCCCGAGCAGACACACGAATTCCCCGTCTCCCACTTCAAGATTGATGTTTTCAAGAACAGCCGTGCTCTGACGGTCGCCCTTGAAGACCATACCGACGTCTTTTACGCACAACTTCGTCTTCAAGGCTGGAGCCACAGCAATATCTTCCACGTACGACGACATTCCTAATCCTCCGAATAACCCCAGCGGAATGATTTTACTTTTTCAAGCGATCGCATTCCTATGTCGAGTAGCAAACCAATGACCCCAATGATGACCATGCCAGCCACCACAAGGTCATATCGATTGCCGGCATTACGCGCATCCACAATCAGGAAGCCTAGCCCGGAGTTCACCGCGATCATTTCGGCGGCAACCACCACCAGCCATGCGACGCCGAGAGTAATCCGCAAGCCAATGATCAGTTGCGGAACTACTGCCGGATATAAGACGCGCAGGATGAGCCTGCCCGTGCCCATACCGAAATTGCGCCCCGCATTTACATACACAGCCGGTACACTATGGACCGCGTTGATGGCCGTCAAAAGCAGAGGGAGGAAGCAACCCAGAAAAATCAGAAAGATGGCTGCAAGGTCTCCCACTCCGAACCAGAGGATGGCGATGGGAATCCAGGCGAGCGGAGAAATGGGACGAAGGATCTGGATGATCGGATTCAACGCCATTTCAGTCCGGCTGTACCAACCGATCGTTAGTCCCAAAGGTATCGCCAATGTGACGGCTAAGAGAAAACCCCACGTGACTCGGAAGAGAGACGCAACAACGTACTTTAAAAGCAGGCCGTGCCGCACCAGATCTGCGATGCCGCCAACGACCCCCCAGGGTCCTGGCAAAAGATGAACAGAGCTCCGGCTGATAGCTATCTGCCAGACAACAAGCAGCACTGCAATAAACAGGATGGGGCGAAGCCGGACCAGCAGATGCAAGCGTTTCACACTCTCTCTTTCCTGATTTTGGTGCAATTGACCATGCACACTCTCTGCTCGTCCAAATCGCTGTCAGCATGTGCGATGTCCACACGGTGACTGCATGCCCCGACGATAGGATGAATCAACCTTATCTTCTTGGCGATCTTAACTCTCTACCTCAATATCACGCCTCCCCCTAAAGGCTGATATGGATGTCAATCTTAAGGCGCTTGTGACGAATCACAAGGTTCAGCGAAGATGTGTCGCACCCGTATTGTTCCATGGCATAGACGAAATTATTCTCTTTCCCTCCAGGATGCAGGACGACTTGAGCCAGGCAGACGTTACGATAATTGGCGGCGGACTGGCAGGCATGGCAGCGGCGATTCATCTCGCCCGCTCAGGGATGCAGGTTCTATGCATTGAGGCTGATCAAACTGATAGTCATGCCGTGGGCGAGTCTCTGGACTGGTCTGCTCCGGATTTACTGAGCACTCTAGGATTGCCGATGGAGCGTTTGATTGCGGAAGAGATCGCCACATACAAGCGCCACGTCATACTGAAGCTGGAAGACGGGTCAGACAGACACTACATTCCATCCGATTGGTTGGGCCGTCCTCCCTTCAATATCGAATTACGCACGCTGCATGTGGACCGCATTCTACTCAACAAGGCACTCCGCGGGATCGCTCTAAGCCATGGCATCAAGCTGGTTTCCGGTAAGGTTTCCGGCGTGGAAAAAGATGGTAGAAGAGTCACGGCTGTGAGCACGATAGAGGGAATCCGGATCAGTTCTTCATGGTTCATTGATGCGTCCGGCTCCGCCACAAGTCTGTTTCCGCGAATGTTCCAGCTACCGATATACGAATACGGCCCAAGGAAAGTAGCCATGTGGAGCTACTTCACTGTTCCTGAGTCAATCGAAGGAACGACGTTATACGCGGGAGAAGCGAAACCCTCCTACATGGAATGGGTCTGGGAAATCCCGATTCACCCGAATACCGTCAGCGTGGGGTATGTTACTCCGGGCGATGCGATGAAACTGAAACGCCAGGACGGGCAGACTGTTGAAGATATCTATAAAGAGCAGCTGAATCGGTTTCCACGTGTTGAAGAGTTGGCAAAATCCGATAGCTCGATTTCGCTGTATATCACATCTTTTCGATGCCGCGTGTATGGCAAGATCCATGGGCCTAACTGGCTGGTGGTTGGTGAATCGGCATCGATGGTAGATCCGATGACCTCCAATGGCGTGACTGCTGCTTTGCGGCATGCTACAGAGGCAGCGCGCCTCATCGTGAAATCGCGTCACCGGCAGACTCTACCGTATCTAAGCTCGGCCATGTACAGTCGGCGAGCTCGGGATTTGGCGCGATTTTTCAATAGCGGAATTGAGAAGGTCATCTACGACTGGCCGATCAGGAACCGTATCGGCGCTCTGAACGCGGGTGATGTTTACACTGTCCCGGCTTGGAGCATCAACGCTCTGTATTCGCGCATAAGGCCACAGGGACTCGTTTCTACAACGCTATTCGGCCTGTTTCTTGCGTCGCTTCGATCTGCCGCCTCGTTCTTCCATTGGTTATGCCGACGGTTTCCTTCACCTTCACCGGAGTGTTCCGTATCGTGACGGGCCAAGAGGTCATTTTATGCACGTAATCCGTTGCGGCTCGGGCGATCCCATTCTATTCATCCATGGCATGCCAACCAGCAGCCGGCTCTGGAGCGGCATTATCGAGCGGCTTTGCGGGAGGTATACCTGTTTTGCCATCGATTTACCGGGGCTGGGAAAAAGTCCCCGCGTGGCATACGGTCCCGGTTTCCTACAGTCTCTGGCGGAACAAATCGACGCTCTGCGCGTAAAAAATAACATTGCAAAATGGCACGTTGTGGGACATGACGCCGGTTCGGTTGTGGCTGTGCATTACGCCCATTATTTTCCGCAGCACGTCGATTGCATGGCGTTGCTTTCCCCCGCACTGTTTCCGGAACTTAGGCCGTTTTACCTGATCGAGCCGCTGCGGAAGCCGATCCTGGGAGAACTGCTGGCGCCTTTTATTCGGACGGCTTTCTGGAAGATTGCCATGCATCGAGCCCTGGCAAGTACGGAGAACCGAGACAGGATCGTAGAGGATTTCTACGCACCGTTTTCCGGCATGGCTGGTCCATGGAAATTTATGCGCATTATGCGGTGGGGAAAGCCGGCACAGCTTCTGGCAGATGTGCCAGCATTTCTGCCACATCTGCTGATGCCTACACTTATATTCCATGGCATGCGCGATGCGGCCATTCCCGAGGCGTTTGCACGCCGGACATCTTTATTGATCCCAAACTCCAGCATGGTGACGCTCGATTCAGGACATTTCATTCCGCTTCATCAACCAGAATCTGTCGCAATGAACCTTGCTCGGTTCTTCGACCATCCAACTCGGAGTGAGAGTTTGCCTTGCGCCTGATGCAGAGGAAAACCGGATGCCTGCATCAGGCGTAAGCAGAGGCATCCTGGTTAGAGGATCTTTCTGTCCGTAACAGCACATCCTGAAAGCATTTCTTAAAAAATAAATCTCCCTGTAAAAACAAGCCCATGGTTATAGGTATGAAATTGTGAAGTCGCAATCTGCATGCCCGCTCCAACCGCAAGCCCCATGCGGCTCCGCGCATCCCTCGGACGAAACTTGAATTTGCTTGTCGTTATCCCGGGGGTCAAAAAATTCTGCATCTTCCCATCGTTCTTTCCGGCAAAAAAGTAGGTGGCATTCGCCTCCAATTCCGGCCAGACATACTTTCCGAGGTGATATTGCGCGGTCGTATTCCACGCGATCGTACGGCCCAGCTTTACAGTGTCCCCGGTAGGGAGCGTTCCTCCAAGTGAGGAGATCACATCGAATTTGCCGAAGCCTTTGCCTGCGAGAAGCGATGGCGAAACCGACGCATCGGTGCTGCCGTTGCTGTAACTGCCGGTCGGGATGGTCGCCGTCAGTTGCGCACTCAAAAGATAGTTCCCCTGTTTTTCATTTGCCGAAAGAATCCGGTACTTGTACAGAAAACCCACATCGCCAAAACCATCTTTCGCTGTAGGTGAGTTGTGCTGGATATACGGCGGATAATAAAAGTCGAATTCGCTGTTAAAGCCTGGAATCAGGTTCAACCCTCGGTTTGCTCCATAATTCCAGGTTGAAGTGCCTGTCGGAGTGATCTGGCGGGTGAAGTCCGATCGAAAAACCTGGATCAGCATGGGATAGGGCGCGACAAGTGGCACCGACCATGAGGGTTGTTTCGCCTGCGTTTGTGACGCGCGTGCCTGCCATCTTTCGAAAAAGTTATCCTGCGCACAGAGAGTGCTAGCCGACGCAAGCAGGCAAAGAAGAGCACCAAACTTTCTAATCATAGGTAATTCAAGCATTTACGGAACCACTCACTAGGTCAACCACCCGGAGGTTGAGCCTTATCTCAAACTTATGGCGCAGTACCAAAGGCGCATTCCGGTTGAGGTTCGATTGAGATATGTTCAATACAGCCCACAAAATAAAAGATTGGCATGAGAATCGATTCATTCAGCCGCGAAGTTCCGGATGGCAATACTCCAAAAATTCACAAATGGCTCAATCCATTGGCCTGCGCGCTGGTCTCTGTCATGTTTCTCTCCGCTGGATGCAATTCGGGAAATAGGCTGCCGAGTACCTCTTCGAAAACGTACTTTGATTTCGTTTCTACTTTTTACGTAGGACTCGCCGCACTCCAGGTAGGCGATGACGTTCGCGCCGAAAACAGTCTGGGGAAGGCAGCCCAGATGGTGCCGGGTGAGCCGGCAGTCTGGGCGAACTGGGGCATTCTCGCGCTGCGCCAACGCAACTTCGATGCCGCCGCGCAACGGCTTGACCGCGCGCGCGAGCTTGCTCCGAAAAATGATCGTATCTACTACCTGCTGGGGTTACTTGAAAGCGACCGAGGCAATTCGGCCAAAGCAATTGCCAACCTGCGCCAGGCCATCCAACTCCATCCTGCAAATCTGCGCGCCATCTATCAACTGGCTTCCGAGGTCGAGCGTCAGGGCGACGTCAACAGCGATGAAGATTTCCAGCGCTTGATGGAGCAAATACTGGCCGTGCAGCCGGAGAATCTTGCTGCTCTGCTGGAACTCAGCCGCATTGCCGCAAAACGCGGCGATGTGGCGACACTCCATTCCACCGTAAACAGAATTGCGGCACAATCGAGTGCATGGCCGGCAGACGTGCAGCAGCGACTTGCGGCCTTACAGACTGCCGCTGCCGGGCCTGAACCAAGAACAGCCGCGACACGTTCGATCTTCTTACGCAATGTGCTGATGCAGGTGCCGCAGTTCCGCGCCAGCCTGTCAGAGATCAAGCCGCAGCCCGGAGAAGAAGCCGTACCCTTTACGCACTTTCTGCGTCTGGCGTCGCCGGACTTCAAACCTGCTCCTCCAGACGAGGCAATGACCTTTACTCCTCAACCGCTGGCGAATTTACCCGCAGGCAAGTGGAATTGGATCGGCGCCATTTCATTGAGCGGTGCTGGCGTTCCCGCTGTCGCGGAAGCAAATGCGAAAGAAGTGCACCTGTCCACTGGCGCGGCGATCCCGTTTCCAGGCGGTCCGGCGAGCGTTGCGCCATCCCCGGAAGGGATCTTGCCTGTCGATTTCAACTATGACTTCAAGATGGACCTTGTCCTGGCAGGCGCAGGCGGCCTGCGCTTCCTGCGGCAGGATAAGCCTGAGACCTTTACCGATGTAACCGTACAAACGAAGCTGCCTCGTTCTATCATCGACAGCGCTTATACCGGCGCATGGGCCGTCGATATTGAAGCCGATGGCGATCTCGACATCGTTGTCGGTGCGAAAGACGGCCTGCCGCTCGTGCTGCGAAACAATGGTGACGGCACATTCTTGCCGATCCATCCTTTTACCGGCGTCTCCGGCATACAACAATTCGTGTGGGCTGACCTGAATGGCGACGGCAATCCGGATGCGGCGCTGATCGATGGCGCTGGCCAGCTTCATGTCTTCATCAATGAACGCTCGGGCAGGTTCCACGAACAGTCCGTGCCGTCCGGCTTCTCCACTGTAAAAGCGATTGCCGTTGCCGACGCGAATCCAGACGGCGCGCTCGCCCTGCTTGCGCTTCGCGGTGACGGCACAATCGTTGCACTGTCGGAGGCGGAAGAGAACAAGAGCTGGACTTCGGCAGCAATTGCCAGTGTGCCAAATACTGCGAACGTTCTCGGGAACGAAGTCCGTTTACGAGTGGCCGATCTCGATAACAACGGCGCCTTCGATCTGCTGCTCGCACCCGTCAAATCCACACAAGGCGCTCTCATCTGGCTCCATGACGAGCAGGGCAAATTTGTGGAGATGAATAAAACCTTTGGCGATGCGAGAGTATTTGACGTCGCGGATTTGCAAGGCAACGGACGGCTCGATCTGCTCGGGTTTTCCACCGATGGACAAGCGATGGAGGCTGTCAATCGCGGCACAAAACCGTATCACTGGCAGACGATTCGCCCCCGTGCGCGGCAGACCACAGGCGATCAGCGCATTAATTCTTTCGGCATCGGCGGCCAGATCGAAATCCGCTCTGGATTGCTGGTGCAGAAACAGTCGATGACCGGCCCGCAGCTTCATTTCGGTTTAGGAGAACAGACCGGCGTGGATGTAGCGCGTATTGTGTGGCCGAACGGTTCCGTGCGCGCGGAGTTTGCGCTCAAAGCCGATCAGGAGATCGTGACAGAGCAGCGGTTAAAGGGGTCGTGCCCGTTCCTCTTCGCCTACAACGGCAGGCAGATGGAGTTCGTAAAGGACACCGTTCCGTGGGGCTCAGCGATCGGTCTGCGCATTAACTCGCTCGGACCGGCACGCATCGAGGCAACTCAGGAGTGGTACAAGATTGGGCGCGACCAGCTTGTTTCGCGCGATGGTTTCTACGATCTGCGCATTACCGGCGAGCTTTGGGAAACGTACTATTACGACTATCTGGCGCTGATGACGGTCGACCATCCGATGGGAACAGAAATATTTACAGACGAGCGCTTTGCCGTGCCCGCTGTGAAGCTCGCGGTAACAGCGGTTGCCACACCGCAACCGATTGCGCGTGCAGTGGATGACAAGGGGCAGGACGTGACGGATATTCTTCGCTCGCTCGACGGCAACTATCTGGATACGTTCGGGCGCGGACAATATCAGGGAGTAACCCGCGAGCATTACGTAGAGATCGACATCGGAAACAATGTGCCTGCAGGCAGCCCGCTATGGCTGATCGCCAAAGGCTGGCTGCATCCTTCGGACTCATCGATCAATGTGGCCATGAGCCAGGGTCAGCATGAGCGGCCGCATCCGCTGAGCCTTGAAGTTCCGGACGGACATGGCGGTTGGAAAGTAGCGAAGCCGAACCTGGGCTTTCCGGCGGGACGCAACAAAACGTGCCTCATCGATCTGACGAATCTCTTCATTCCCGGCGTGCCTCACAAAGTACGTTTGCGTACAAATCTCGAAATCTATTGGGACGAGATTCAGTGGGCCAAAGGATTGCCCGAAACGCCATTGAGGATGAAGCGACTTGATCCTGCGACGGCGGATCTGCACTATCGAGGCTACTCCGTCATTCACCAGGCGAATGCCTCGTCTCCGGAGATTCCGGACTATAACCGGCTTCTGGGAACAACACAGATATGGCGCGACCTTGCCGGTTATTACACTCGCTATGGCGATGTGCGTCCGCTGCTGGCCGGCATCGATGACCGATACGTCATCATGAATGCGGGCGATGAAATGTCCCTGCGTTTCGCTGCGCCCGCACCTCCGCCTGCAGGCTGGGTGCGCGACTACGTCCTCGCCGGAGATGGCTGGATCAAAGACGGCGACTACAACTCAACTTACTCCCAGTCTGTGCTGCCCTATCCCTACCACGCCAGAAAAGAATACGACACGCCGCCGGGCAAGCTGGAAGACGATTGGGAATACCGCCACCATACCGATATCTGGCAAACGTACCAAACGCGCTACGTCACACCGGAAATTTTTGAGAACGCATTAAGGAGTAACGCCGGAAAATGAAGCGCGTACCCGTTGCACGAATTGTTTTGAGTATCTTTTTTGTTGGGCTCCTGCTTACCCCCGTCGTTGTGAAGAAGGTGTCCTCCGCACGCAGGTCATCGTTAAAAACAACGCTCGATACGAACGCTGCGCTTGTGCGGCACGGCTTCTATCTGCAGGAAGTCTCTCGCGCCGCCGGGATCGATTTTGTCCATCAGGGACCGACGCTCGATCCAAAGCTTGCGCACATCATGCCGGAAGTAGCGTCCATGGGGGCCTCGGTATCCATCGTCGATTTCGATCGTGACGGCTGGCCCGACATCTACGTGACCAACAGCAAAGAAGGCAGCAAAAACCATCTCTACCGGAACATGCACGATGGCACCTTCAAAGATGTGGCCGAAGAGATGGGCATCGCCGATGTCAACCAGCCTGGCACCGGCGTTTCTATGGGAGCAGTCTGGGGCGACTATGACAACGATGGCTATGAGGATCTGTTCCTGATCAAATGGGGTCGCCCCGAGCTGTTTCATAACGATCAGGGTCATGGCTTCACCCGCGTCAGCGAACAGGCACAGTTGCCGCCGTGGATCAATGCAAACACTGCCGTCTGGTTTGACTACGACGGAGATGGGCTGCTCGACCTCTTTGTCGGCGGCTATTATCCGGAAGATGTCGATCTCTGGCATTTGCAGTCGACAAAAATGATGCCGGATAGTTTTGAGTACGCGAAAAATGGCGGCCGAAAATATCTCTTCCACAATCTAGGCAATGGCAAATTTGAAGAGGTAAGCGCAAAGGTCGGCATCAATAGTCGGCGATGGGCGCTGGCTGCGTCTGCCGCCGATCTACGCGGGACTGGGCATCCTGATCTATTCATTGCCAATGATTACGGAGTTTCCGAGCTGTTCCTGAATGATGGAAAGCGGTTCCACGAAGCAGGTGAGCAGACCGGTGTTGGCTTCGCGCCCAAAAGCGGCATGAACGTCGCCTTCGGCGACATCTTCAATCAGGGACGGTATTCCGTCTATGTCTCGAACATCTCGGAAGACGGCGTTCTGATTCAAGGCAACAATCTGTGGGTTCCCAAAGAAGGAACCTCCGGCAGCGACATCAAGTTTGAAAACCTGGCGCGCGACATGGGAGTGGAGCTTGGCGGATGGAGCTTTGGCGCGCAGTTCGGCGATCTGAACAACGACGGCACACTCGATCTCTTCCTCACCAACGGGTATGTGTCTCTCGATCGCAAGCAGAACTACTGGTATGACTTTGCTAAGGTTGCGGGCGGAAATGCTTCGATCATCGGCGATGCCAAAGACTGGCCCGCCATGAACGGGCGAAGCCTTTCCGGATACCAGCAAAAGCATGTCTGGCTGAACGATGGCGCTGGTAAATTTGTGGACGTAGCGCAAGCCGTGGGCGTCATCGACACGCACGACGGCCGCGCCGTCGCGCTCGCCGATCTATGGAACCGCGGTGTGCTGGATGTGGTTGTCGCCAATCAGCGCGGTCCGCTGCTGCTCTACAAGAACACCGTGACGCCGGAAAATCAGTGGATTCAGTTCGCACTGGAAGGAACGAGGAGCAATCGCAGCGCTATCGGCGCTCAGGTGGCTCTGTTCTGGAACGGTCAGGAGCAGATTCAGCAGGTCTCCGGCGGAAGCGGATTTTCCGCGCAAAACGACCGGCGCCTGCACTTCGGCTTAGGCAAAAATCCGCGGATCGAAAAGGCAGTCATCCACTGGCCCTCTGGACAGGTGCAAACTCTGAATGGCCTTGTTCCGGGCAAGCTCTATAAGATAAAGGAGCCCGCATGAGCCAGCAAGCCATAACGACTCCAGCGACGCCAACGAACAAAACAGGCGGATGGAAACAACTGCTGAGTCTCGATAACCGGTTTGTTCCTCCGCTCTTTATTACGCTTATTCTGCTGGTGGGCCATCTATCCTTCGGCATCCTGGAGAGCTACCAGAAGACGCTGCTGGCCATCGGCACAAGCATCCTCGCAGAATTGGTTCTCGGCCGCATCTTTCTGCATAAATGGCCGCATCTCGCCAGCGCTTACATTACCGGAATCAGCGTCGGCATTCTGCTGCGCTCGCCCGCCTTCTGGCCCTACGCATTATGCAGCCTCATCGCAATTACTTCCAAGTATGTACTGCGCGTCAAGGGCCGACACATATGGAACCCCTCGAACTTCGGCATCTGTGTCATGCTTTTCCTCGCCTCGGAAGCCGTCGCAAGCTTGAGCATTCAGTGGGGCAATAATCTCTGGGCCATGCTTGTAATCTGGGCATTGGGTTCGGCCATTATCTGGCGCCTTCACCGCTTTCACATCTGCAGCGTCTACGTTGTTTCTTTCATTGCGCTGGCATTCCTGCGGGCCTGGATCACGGGCGATCCCTGGCAATCGGAGATTTCGCCGATCACCGGCCCCGAATATCAGCTCTTCATTTTTTTCATGATTACGGATCCGAAGACCACCGTTCGCTCAAAGACAGGGCAATGCATTGTCGCCTTTGCCGTGGCTGCGGTCGAGTTTCTGCTGCGTCTGGATCAAAGCATCTACGCTCCGCTTTACGCGCTGTTTATGGTTGGGCCAATTGCTATGCTCATCGATATGTGGATGAGTTCGCGCCGCACTCCAGGAACGCTCCAGCAGAGCTCAACACAGGTATAGTGTGAGCCTTTCATCGATAAGGGTGCTCACGTAGAAAAGGAAATCTTATTCATGTTGTTGCAATTGCGGACCCTCTGCTTTTGGCCGCTGGTTACGCTTCTTCTCATCCCTGGTTGCCGGCAAACCGCACCTGCTTCACCGGCAAAAGAAACAACCGCGACCGTCCCTCATCCTGCTCCATCCGCAGCTCCAGCGCCAGCAACCACCGCGGAAGCCGCTCCCGCACGCCCCTCCGGTCCAATCCGATTTACGGATGTGACAGCCCAGGCCGGCATCCATTTCCGTCATAACAGTGGCGCATTCGGTAAAAAATATCTGCCTGAAACCATGGGCAGCGGCGTCTGCGTTCTCGACTATGACAATGACGGCTGGCAGGACATTCTCTTCGTCAATTCCATGGATTGGCCCGAACATGCAACTGGCAAGTCTCTCCCCGCGCTCTATCACAACAACAAAGACGGCACATTTACCGACGTGACCCGTCAGGCCGGACTTGCTACCGAGATGTATGGCCTCGGCTGCGCCGCTGCCGACTACGACAACGACGGCTTCGAAGATATCTACATCACGGCTCTCGATGGCAACCATCTCTTCCACAATCTCGGCAATGGAAAATTTGCCGATGTGACTGGCAAAGCCGGAGTACGCGATCCCGGTTTTTCAACCGGCGCGGTATGGTTCGACTTCGACAACGACGGCAAGCTGGATCTCTTTGTTTCGCACTATGTCGAATGGTCACCCGCTGCCGATCAATATTGCACGCTCGACGGCAAGCATAAGTCCTATTGCACACCCGAGCTGTACAAAGGCCAGAGCGCAACGCTCTATCGCAACAAAGGCAACGGCACGTTTGAAGATGTAACAAAAAAGGCCGGACTCTACGACCCCGCCGGCAAATCCTTGGGCGTGTCATTACTCGACTATGACAATGACGGTTGGCTGGACCTCTTTGTCGCCAACGATACGCAGCCGAATAAGCTTTACCATAACAACCACAACAGCACGTTTACTGATGAGGCATTTGCCGCCGGCGTCGCTTTCAGCGATGCAGGCAAAGCGCGGGCCGGCATGGGAGCCGATGCTGCGGATTACGACCTGTCCGGAAGGCAAAGCCTGGTCATCGGCAACTTTACCAATGAAAGCATGTCTCTCTATCACAACGATGGCTCAGGCCTATTCGCGGACAAAGCCATGACCGACGGCATCGGTCCCCCGTCAGCGAACTCGCTCACCTTCAGCACATTTTTCTTCGACTACGATCTGGACGGGCTACCTGACATCTTTGCCGCAAACGGTCACGTCGCTGATGACGTAAGCGTGGTGACGCCGACGATTCACTATGCCGAGCCGCCACTCCTTTTCCGCAACAAGGGCAATGGCAAGTTTGAAGATGTGTCCGACAAGCTTGGTTCGGCTCTGCGTCAGCCGGTTGTAGGCCGAGGCGCAGCCTATCTGGATTTCGACAATGATGGCGATCTGGATCTGGTAATCAATACCAACAATGGTCCGGCAAAGCTCCTCCGCAATGACAATGGCAACCAGAATGACATGCTGCGGATCAAGACCATCGGCACGCGGTCGAATCGAGACGGCATCGGCGCGAAGATTACCGTGAAAACCGATAAGGGGCTGCGGCTCTTCGGCATGGTGAAAGATGGATCAAGTTATCTTTCACAAAACGAACTGCCGCTCACCTTCGGGCTAGGAAAGCCTGAAGCGAATAAAACAGTAAGCCTGGAGATTGTGTGGCCAAGCGGCAAAAAAGACTCGGTTGCAAATATCAAGCCGAATCAGTTCATCACCCTTGAGGAAGGCAAAGGTATGATTTTCGCGCAGCCGATCGTCTTTTCTGCATCGAAGGAGCAGACGCCGCGCTAAGCATAGAAGCCACAACTGTTCAGGAGTTTTGCAACCTCATCCTGAGTCGCTCCCACCTTGTTGGCTGAGCGAAACAGGTCTTCCGCGTCAACCGGATACCAGTTGCGGCGGTCCTGCCTGCACAGCCCGGCGACATCCAGCGGTTCAATCACGCGCCGAACCTCTGCGGTGAGGCTGTCTGCATCTTGCTCCGTGCGAACTTGCCGTGCGCGTTTGAAAAGCTCTCTGCATGCGGGCCCGAATGATGGATGATCGTGCAGCAGAAACGACGATGTAAGTTGCGGCTTGTTCAACCGCAGCGCCGTCTCCGAAAAACTGGCCGCTGCGAAATAAAGCAAAGACAGCGCGGTAAAGACCGGAAAGTTGTTCATGTTCGCATAGAGCGCGGCGATCAGACGAGATGTTGCATGCAGTTCGTCGATCGTCTGTGTCGCATACTGCTCGAGCTGCGCATGAAAATGAGCCGTATTCACATCATGCTCCAATATGTCGGCGAGTCTGCTGATACCCAACAGTGTAAGCGGAAATCCGGTGGACAGCAGCGGATCGACAAATCCCGCAGCCGATGGAAGAAGCGCCCACTTATCTCCGCAAACAGTCTTGCTTAGAAATGGCAGACGCTTCATGTGACGAAACGGCAGCTGCACCCTGGCCTCCGCAAACTGCTTTTTGAGCGCCGGAATCAACGCGAGTAATCGCTCCCACGCCGCTTCCCCGTCCGCAAGCCGCAGCGCAGTCGCAGCGTTTTCCGTTGCGGCAACCCCAGCACTCGTTATGCCGTTATTAAAGCGCAAAACCCATATCCAGCCGCCATCAAATACATGGTGAACAGCCGCATCGTCGACTGGATAAGGAGGTGCCTCTACCGCGCAATGCGCCTGTATCGCATCCCGGCGCTTGACCTCCGAAAAGTGGCTGTATAGCGCTTCGGTAGAGGGATAATCCGGCAGCAAGGCTTCAGGCAGCTGCAATGCACGATGAAGGAAGCCGCGAGGGCCGGTGGCATCGAGGACAAATCTGGCCTGAAACATTACATCGCGGCCGCCTTTCTTTCCCTCAAGACGTACTTCGCGATTGTGGTCAACTAATCTTTCGAGTCTGACTTCGTCCACATAATTCACGCCCATGTTCTGCGCCTGATGGACCAAAAATTCATCAAAGTCAGCGCGATACCAATGCGTATCCGCGATTCTGTCGTGCGGGCTTGCCGCCACCAGCAGTTCATTGCGGCGCTCAGGATCGGGCGCGTCAGGTTGACCGAGCACATGATGATAAAAGGTGAAGCCTCGTTTCAACCCGCATGCGACCTCCGGATACCTTTGCTGCCAGCTTCCCCACTTCGCCAGAGGTCTCAAATCCGGTAGGTCGTAGCGAGTCGCAAGATCTTCGAGCAACAGGTTTGAGAGAGGTGTGGACGATTCGCCGATCATGAAGCGGGGATGCTTGCCGCGTTCGAGCAGCACAACCGAATGCCCCTGACGACGCGCGATCATCGCCATTAGAGAACCTGCAAACCCAGAGCCGACAACGGCGATATCGTAAACGTGGTTCAACCGCGGCCTTCGCAATCGGCGCAAATCACACGTGGCAAAACACACTGCTTGAGATTCATCGCGTGCAGCCGCGCCACGTGCGATGCGTGGCACATCGGGCATTTCGGATATCCACCAGAAACCACGTCCCAAAGATCGACAAAGACGCGCCCTTTTTTCACCCCTATGCCGTAGTCCGCTGCTGCTTCTACAATCTCCATGCGCGGCGGAGTGAAGTCACCCTGCTGCGCCAATACTTCCATCGCGCCGTTACCGGCGCGCGTGGGGATCAGCGTGGCAGCGGTTGCTCCGCAATCAAACGCAAAATCCAGAGAACGCTCTGCCCAGTGGAGCGATTCTGCGGGCTGCATAAAGGGCGGCTGAACGAGAATGAATACGCGCAGGTCAATCGCATGGCTCCGCAAAAACTTCGTTGCGGCAGAAAACTGATCGAGCGTCATTCTCTTATTCAGGCGATCCAGTATTTCCGGATGCACAGTCTCCAGCCCCATAGCCACTTCGAGCTGGTGGGGCAGCAGATCGCGAAATCGAAGGCAAGCGTCGCCGATCAGCGCCGGATGGCTTTCGACAATCGTCCGTTCAAACTGCCCGGCTCTGGCCGCAATGGCCGGATAATCTTCTGCGGGAATTGCTTTCCGGTCGAAAAAACTGCCGCTGTTGTAGAGCTTGATCTGCCGGGCCGGAGGCATCTGCGCAAGCGCATAGTCTATCTGTTCCGGAATCGCGCGTGCGGGCACCGGCTCTGTCAACGTATTGCGCCAGAGATCGCACATCAGGCAGCGCCATGGGCATTCACGATTCGTAAGAAAAATCGTAGCCACAGGCAACACTTCTCCAGTCGCCGAGCACTCTTCTTCTACCAGGAAGGCATAGGGACGCCGTGGATCCAGGCTCGCGCGATCCGGTCTCTGCGAAAGAATCCACATGTCGCGCTCCGCGGCATGGGTTGGGTACGAAAAGGTCGACGGCATCTTCACTGATAGAGCGACAAAAACTGCTTTCGATATTCGGCTTCACGGAACGGCAGCTTCTGACGCAACGCATCTTCCGGCAAGGCGCCATGCTGGAAACGCCGCTTCGGGAAAACTGGCATCTTCAGGCCAGTCAGCTTCGCAATACCACGAGAGACAATCTCACCTTTCAGCTCATAGAGTCGCTCAACGCTGTAATCCGTCAGCTTGATGAAAGGTATCGCCTCCGCGACTGCGACAACATGCGGCCGCGTATATGGACTGAAACCGAGGAAGCCGTAGTGATGCGCTGGAGCATAGGTTCGCGTATAAGAACGGCTGAGGCCACCACTGTAAGTTAGGGAATGCTTGATCTTCCCCACTCCCCAACCCTCCTGGTAGAGCATCTGATTGTGAATCACGCTGCGAATGGTGAGTTCCGGATTCTCCTCTATCGGATAGTCCTTCAGATTCTCGTCGCCGCCATCGCCATCCAGTAAATAACGCCAGTTCGGATATCTCGCGCGTACGCCACGGCAGAGCGCAAGCACCATCGTTGCCGATTCAATATCGAGCGCCTTGTAGTCTTCAACGATGCGAATCGTCTCCTCCGCATTCAGCGTAGAAGCATCCGTCTCGACCGATTCGAGAAACAGTCCCAGATGTAAAGCATCCAGAAAGGCACGCGCCTGCCGCACATCCGGGCCGTTTCCTAAATCCAGAACAAAAGCCTTGAGACGGCTTAAATTCATGCCGCGTTTTTGCATCACGTGATACGCCGTGAGAAAAACGCTGCCGCTGTCGACGCCGCCGGAAAAACAGACGCCAATCGGTTCGCTGGACGGCACACGGTCAAGCCACAGAGAAATTTCTTCAGCAAGCGCTGCGATATACGCCTCTCCAATACGATCTAGATCGGGAGGCAAAGTGCCGAGTTCAGGATCGAAGAAGCGTGTATAGACCGGATCGGGATCGGGACAGCCGACCAGCTGAATCTCGACGACGTGATGCGCGGGGACCATTCTGGTATAGCTGGGGTGGAACTGCCTTTCCAATCCTTCCGACCTCAGCCATCTGTAGATGGCGTCGATACGGGCTGCGACGATCAGCACCGGACCTTCCTGCCGCTTGGCAAGGAAGTACCGCATCGGCCTGTCGAGCGAGCGCGCCATTTTTACGGTCTTCCCCGAGCGCGCCAGCAGCGCAAAAGACCCCTCGACACCGCGCATCGCGTCGGCTGGCTGGTCCAGCAGCAATTGTCTGGCATCCTCCACGGAGAGGTTATAAATCTGGTTTGCTTCCGGTTCGGTGAGATCGACAACTCGTTCGACGTATTGCTGCACAGCGGCCCTCGGGGGTGATCTGACTTGCAATCAGTTTACGCTTTTTCAAAGGATTACCCAGCGTGCGGGCCAGGGCCAGAGCCTTCGATACTCCTGTTAGTGCATCTTCTATAATGATCTGCGTCAATGCTAGTCAAAAACGTTCGAAGCTACAGATGGAGGACTCCTAAGGCGGTTCCGGAAAAAGGAGCTCAGGTCCCTCCCATCACACCTCGCAGATGCATAACCCATCGTCATCTCGCCGCTCTTCTGCTGCTTGGTCTCAGTCTTCCAGCTTCGTTCAGCGGATCGACCGCCGACTCGTCGCACGATCCCATCGCTGCCGCGCGCCTGAACAACATCGGCGTAGCTTTAATGAACCAGCAATTCACGGAAAAAGCGCTTCTCAAATTTGAAGAAGCGTACAGGAATGATCCAACATCCTCCGTCCCCATCTTGAATCAGGGAATTGCGCTGCTCTACCTGCGTAAATTGCCCGAAGCCGAACAGAAGCTGAAACAGGCGGCTGCCATCGATCCCGATAATGTGCGTATCTGGTACAGCCTCGGACTGACGCATTTTACCGGCGATAACCCTACTCAGGCTGTCGAAGACTTCAAGCATGCGATCAAGATCGATCCTGACAATGCAGACAGCCACTATTACCTCGGCACTCTCTATCTCAACCTCAAGGAATACGATCAAGCGATCAGTGAGTTTGAAACTGCCTTACGCCTGAATCCTCTGCACGCCTCCGCGCAGTTTGGATTGGCCAGCGCTCTGCAGCGCTCCGGAAAAGTGGCGGATGCGCGTGAACATCTAAGGCGCTTCCAGAAAATTACCCAGACAAAAATCGGTACGCCGCTGACCGTCGTTTATGGCGAACAAGGCCATTACGCCACGGTGCAGGACATGCTAGCCCCGTTGCAGCCTGCCGGACCAATGATCCCGGTCAGCTTTGTCGCTCAAACCGAAGCGACAGCACCTGCCGCATCGGTTCCTGCCTTCGGTAATGATTTGGGCGGCGGCGCCTGTCTCTTCGATGTGGAAGGCACCAGGCAAAACGATATCGTCGCCTTGGGCGAAGGCGATAAGGCGATCCGCGCTTACAAAACTCTTCAGAGCGGTGCGTTAGAAGAGATTCCCGCACAACAAACCGGGCTTACAGCCACAGGCCACGGAATAGCCTGCGCCGTAGGCGACTATGACAACGATGGTCTGCCCGACCTGGCTGTCGCTCTGAGCGATCGAGTCATTCTCTTTCACAACCTCGGCCACGGAAAATTCGCTGACGTGACAAAGGCAGTAGGAATCGAGCAGCTCAATCATCCTGCGGGTCTCACATTCATCGATTTCGATCACGATGGTGATCTGGATCTCTTTGTAACGGGCTCCTCCTCCGGCAAAGGCTCGAACGTTCTCTGGCGCAATAATGGCAACTCGACATTTACGGAATGGACTGACCCCACCGGACTTGCAGGAAACACCAGCACAACAGGCGCCATCCTTTCAGATATCGATAATGATCGAGCAGTCGACCTCATCGTCACCGGCGCTGGCAGCGCGCCGACACTGTATGAAAATAAGCGCGAGGGCCCTTTCAACGCCGCGCCGCTGTATGCCGATACCGATCTTGCGCCGACACGGGGCGTATATGTCTTTGACTTCAACAAAGACGGTTGGATGGATGTTGCCGTTACCCATGCGGGTGCTCCCGGAATCAGCCTGTGGCGCAACGTCGAGGGCAAGCGTTTCGAGCGCGTGCCGCTGCCCGGCAATGATGCGACAGCAGCATGGGGGGTCACCGCCATCGACATCGACAACGACGGCTGGATCGATTTGGCGGCGATTGTAGAAACGGCAAATGGGCCGAAGCTGCGCATCTGGCGCAACCTCGGCGCACAGGGGTTTGTCGATGTTAGCGATACGGTTGGCCTGAACAAGCTCAAGCTCCAGAATCCCCGATCTGTGATTGCCGCAGATGTCGATGGCGATGGAGCCGCCGATCTGATTGTGACGCAATGGAATACTGCTCCCCTTGTGCTGCGCAATGTAGGCGGAAACCGCAACCACTCTCTGCGCATTGCGCTCACCGGCTTGGCTGACAACAAATCTGCAATCGGCACCAAGGTGGAGGTTTTCTCCAACGGTCAGGTACAGAAATTTGAGGTGGCGGGCGGCAGCGGCTATCTGAGCCAGGGCCCAACAGAAATCATTGCAGGACTCGGTCAATCTACCAGCGCAGATGTGGTGCGCCTGCTGTGGCCAACAGGTGTTCCGCAAGACGAGCTTGATCTTTCGGTCAGCAAGCCCATAGCTTTGCTGGAGCTCGATCGTCGCGGCAGCTCATGCCCCGTGCTCTTTGCGTGGGACGGCAAACAATACCAGTTCGTCTCAGACGTGATCGGCGCCGCTGTCGTAGGCCACTGGGTCTCTCCTACGGCAACCAATCAGGCGGATGCCGACGAATGGATCAAAGTCGATGGGTCGCAACTGAAGGCGCGCAATGGCTACTTCAGCCTCCGCTTCGGCGAGCCGATGGAGGAGATCAATTATGTCGACCAGCTTCGTCTGGTTGCAGTCGATCATCCGGACGGAACGGAAGTCTATCCCGATGAGCGTTTCCTGAGCGAGCCACCTTTCGCTTCGGGAGCAACCGTCGTTGCTTCTCCAGAAACGCGCCTGCCTGCGGGAGCTTGGGACGATAGTGGCCACGACGTTCTGGATTTACTCGCCAAACAAGATCACAAGTATGTTCGCGACTTTACCAATCTAAAATACGCGGGCTATGCCAACATGCATACGCTCACGCTCGATTTAGGCAACTGGTCACCGCAAAATCCGTTGCGTCTCTTCATGCACGGCTTTATCGAATATTTCAGTGCCAGCTCGATGTACGCCGCGTGGCAGGCAGGCCTCCAACCCGTTCCGCCCTTTGTAGAAGCGCAAATGGCCGACGGCAGCTGGAAGCGAGTCATCGACGACATGGGCTTCCCCGCCGGCCTTCCGCGAACAATTGCCGTCGATCTCTCCAAGAAACTGCCCCCCGGGACTCGTCGCATCCGCATCCAGACAAACCTGCAAATCTACTGGGACCAGGTGCTGGTCGATAACGGGCCGGACGCATCAAGACACGCAAGGCAAACAGAGCTGCCTTTGGCGATGGCGCATCTTGCCTTCCGCGGATACCCGCAACAGGTAGATGGCGAAACACCGGGCGACCTGACCTATCACTACGATCGCATCAGCACAACGGGACCGTTCCAGTGGCAACGCGGAAGCTATACGAAGTACGGCAACGTGACGCCCCTGCTGCAGAAAATTGACGATCACTACGTCATTTTTGGCAGCGGCGAAGAGATCGATGCCGAATTCAGCAATGCATCCTTACCGCCTCTGCCGGCCGGATGGAAACGCGATTACTTTTTCTATGCCAACGGCTTCGTAAAAGACATGGACTTTTATGAGGCGCTCCCATTCACCGTGGCGCAGATGCCCTTTCATCAGATGAGCACATATCCATATCCTGCCGGCGAACACTATCCTGAGGACTCACGCTCTCTGCAATACCGGTTGGATTGGGACGACCGCTTTGAATCAGGAGAGCGCAAACAGCTATTTCGATTCAACTACGTGCCCACTGTGTCGCAACCCGTCACGCACTAAGTGCGTGACGGGTTGCCAGGCATGTTTTACGAAAGCGGAGGCGGACGATATCCAAATTCGCGCTCCAAAGCGGCAGCCACGGCCAGTACCAGTTCATCTTCATAGGGCCGTCCTGCAATCTGCACGCCAATTGGAAGCCCTTCGTCGGATCGTCCTACCGGAACGACAGCGGCAGGCGCGGCCAGCAGATTGAACCACTGTGTGTACCGCATCGCGTCCAGATAGTTCAGCTCGCGGCCTTCGACCAGCCATCTGCGTTCTCCGTGACGAAATGCGGGAATGGAGCACACCGGTAGCAGCAGCAAAGGAAATTCCTGCATCTCGGCCAGAAGCCGGTTGCGCACCTGATCACAATCCGACCACGCCTGCAGCAGCGATTCGGCTGTCAACGGAGGCTGGGCCTCTGCGATCTCAAGAAAATTGCGGAAAGTGGGACTGAGTTCTTTCCTGCGCCCGGAAATTGTAGGTGCATAGAACATCGCTCCACATTGCACGAAAAAAATATGCCACAGCCTGCGAGCAGCTTCTAACGATGAGGGCCGGAAAGGCCTGATCTGAAAGCCCTGGCGCTCAAGAGCTGCAGCCGCATCCCGCACCGCACGGCGTGTCTCCGTCGATACGGGTGTCAGCTCATCGTCCTCAAACCATCCAATCGGAACGCGCTTCGCCTCGGCGATTGAGATCTTCCGCATGCCGACAGGAGCGGCTGCCGGATCGATGCAATCGCGACCGGCTACGGTGCGAAACAGTAGATCGACATCGGCAATCGTCCGCGCCATTGGCCCAATGGCTCCTAGGATGGAAAATGGACCGGTACACGGCGGAAGATGTCCGGCGGACGGTACGCGTCCTGCTGTCGGTTTGAGCGCACAGATACCGGTAAAGTGCGCCGGTTCCCGCACCGAACCGCCGCTATCGCTGCCCAGCCCTCCTGCGGAAAGCCCTGCGGCGATGGCCGCCGCTTCGCCCCCGCTGGATCCTCCGGGTGTCCGCTCTATCGCCCAGGGATTATTTGTCCTTCCATACAGCAGGTTGTCCGTTTCATACGCCATCAGGAACTCCGGACAATTCGTCGTGCCCAGAATGACTGCACCGGCATCGCGCAGCCGCGCCACGGTCAATGCATCCTCTTGCGGAACGTCTCCGCGTTGGAGCACACTGCCGATTTCGCACCGGTATCCCTTCGTCGCAATCGATGCTTTTATCGTAAGCGGCAAACCGGCCAGCGCACCCGCGCCTGCATGGGCCGCCTGTTGGCGAGCGCGGTCTGGATCGAAGTCAACAAAAGCGTTTAGAACCGGGTTCAATCGCTCGATACGAGCGATGTGCTCCTCGACCAATTCAAGAGAAGAGATCTTCCCTTGCTGCATAAGAGCAAGCTGTTCAACGGCAGAAAGAAGTGCGATGCTCATCTATACTTTTGTCATTCTTCTAAGAAATTCCCCGCTGCTAAAAATAGGGCCTCGTCAAAAACAGCACGTGTGATCTCACGGAAATCGTGCTGAACCAATAGAATTCATTATAGAGAGGGCTTATTTCAGTCACACCTGCACACGCCGGGCATAAAGTGACACCTTGCGATTCATGCAAAAAACATATCAGGAATGGAAGCGGTTTCTCGGCAGACCTCCAATATCGATTGATTACGATGCAGTGCATCGAGGGTTAAAAGGCAAGCGCGTCCTCGTCACCGGGGCAGGGGACTGCATTGGTTCCTCTCTGGCGAAATCCTGCGCGCAGTTTCCCGTCGAGAGCCTGATTCGTCTTCGACAGCTCCGAAAAAGATATCTGCGAGTTCAACCCGGCGCATGGCTGCAGTCTCAAATCGCGATCTCGTGCATGGAGCTTCCATGAAGCGCACCATTGCGGTGGTCACAACGTCGCGCGCAGATTACAGCCATCTTTATTGGCCTCTTAAAGATCTCCAGGCACATCCCGATGTGGATCTGAAATTGATTGTGCTTGCATCGCATCTCTCTCCGGAGTTCGGAAGCACCGTCCGCGAGATGGAAGCGGATGGATTTCCCATTGCCGCAAGACTAGAGTGCCTTCTTAGCTCCGACACGGATGTAGGCATGGCCAAAAGTATTGGAGTCGGCGTGCTTTCTCTCGCGGACACCCTCGGACAGATGCGACCCGATCTTCTTTTACTCATTGCGGATCGATACGAAATGCTTGCGCCCGCGTCCGTTGCGCTTGCCTTGCGTATTCCGATGGCTCACATCGAAGGCGGAGAAATCAGTGAAGGCGCAATCGACGATGCGGTCCGCAATGCTCTTACCAAGATGAGCCACATCCACTTCACATCCACCGAGTTGGCGCGCAAGCGTGTAATCAGCATGGGAGAAGAAGCCTGGCGGGTACATCGGGCAGGCGCGCCCTCGCTCGATCATTTGCGGCGCAGCAGATTGTTGGCGCAGGCAGAACTGCAGCAGCAACTCGCGCTCGACCTCGATCAGCCGACGGTTCTGGTCGCCTATCATCCCGTTACAATCCTTCGCGATACTACCAGCGAGGCGGATGCGCTCTTTGCGGCGCTCGAGCAGCTCACGGAGCAGATCATATTCTGCTATCCGAATGCCGATGCCGGCAGCCGCCTTCTGATAGCACGCGCGGAGTCATTTCTCAGAAACCGCCGCCATGGCCGTCTCTTCGTCAATCTGCCTGCAGTAACCTACTGGAGCCTGCTGAAACATGTTCGCCTGATGATCGGCAACTCGAGCAGCGGCATCATGGAAACTGGCTCCTTTGCACTGCCAACAGTGAATGTCGGCCTGCGGCAGCAAGGAAGAGAACGGCCCGCAAATGTGCTCGATGCGCTGCCGACAACAGACTCCATTCTCGAAAAAATCAGCGAGGCAAAAAGCGACCCGTTCCTCAAATCAATCCAGGGTATGACAAATCCGTATGGTGACGGACACTCAGCCGAGCGGATCGTGCAGATACTCACTTCGCTTCCAGATACCGGGCAACTGCTCATGAAGCGTAGCGTAGCCGTGGAGTGCGCGTGAACATCTCCTGTCACAACCGGATATCGCGGAAGCGGAAACCGAGGCCGTCGTCTCCGTCTTTCGGAGGTCACCCCTCAGCCTCGGTCCGAAGATGGAAGAGTTCGAGCAGTCGGTAACGGCTGTTTCCTGTGCCGACGATTTCGCAAAAGGCTACCGATGAGGCTTACCTTCGAGGAGCCGCAGCCGAACAAAATCATCCTCGTCCGGCGTTCTCGTTTCACCGCAGCAGATTGCTCTGTGCCAGGTCCAGCACCTCATCCCCGCGTCCGCTGAGTATGGCTCTCGCCATGTAAAGCGTGAACCCCTTTGCCTGTTCCAGTGTGATGGTAGGCGGCATGGAAAGCTCCTGCCTGTTCACCTGCACTTCCACCAGTGCCGGACCATCATGCGCGAAAGCCGCTTCCAGCGCCGGTCGAAGCTCTTCCGGTTTTTCCACGCGGCGGCCCAGCATGCCTGCTCCTTCCGCCAGTCTGGCGAAGTCAGGATTGTCGAGCGAACATCCGAAGTCGACAAAGCCCGATGCCTTCATCTCAAGCTCGACAAACCCCAGCGTGTTATTCGCAAAAACCACAACCTTGACCGGTAGATTCGCCTGCTTTAAAGTCAGCAGATCGCCCAGCATCATCGACACGCCGCCATCGCCGGAAAGCGTAACCACCTGCCGCTTAGGGTAAGCGGCTTGCGCGCCGATCGCCTGCGGCACGGCTCCAGCCATCGATCCGTGACTAAAGGACCCAAGCAGTCTGCGTTTACCATTCATCGTGAGGTAGCGCGCAGCCCACACCGTTGGCGTGCCTACGTCGCAGGTAAAGATTGCATTCTGCGCCGCCAGCTCATCGATCACTCTCGCAACATATTGAGGATGAATGGGCGTCTTTCCCGGCTCGCCTACAGCGAGATCATCGAGGCTTTTGCGTGATTTATGATAGTGTTCTACGCTGTCCTCCAGATGCTTTTTGTCTCGCTTTCCTTTGAGTAAAGGAAGCAGAGCAGGCAGGGTGTCCTTAACATTGCCAACAAGGCCGAGATCGACTTTTACCCGACGGCCTATCTGCTCTCCCCGCACATCTACCTGAATAATTTTCGCTTCCGGCGGGAAAAACTGCTGGTAGGGAAAATCCGTCCCGAGCATCAACAGCGCATCGCTCTTCATCATGGCGCGATAGCCTGACGCGAATCCGAGCAATCCGGTCATGCCGACATCAAAGGGATTATCGTATTCAATAAACTCTTTACCGCGCAGCGCATGGACGATCGGCGCCTTCAGCTCAGCTGCAGTCGCAATCAGTTCGGCATGCGCACCTTCGCAACCGGCGCCTCCCATGATGGTCACTTTGCCCGCTTTGTTCAGAATTTCTGCCGCTTGTTTTAATTCAGCGTCCGAAGGGCGGATCACTGGATTCGTCCGTCTTACGGCAGCCACACGATTCGGATAGGGACAATCTTTCAGGGCCACGTCACCCGGAATCACAAGAACAGCAACACCCCGCCGCTCTACTGCGGTGCGAATCGCAATTTCGAGTGCGCGTGGCATCTGCTCAGGGATACCCACCATCTCGCAATAGTGGCTACATTCTCGAAACAGATTCTGCGGGTGCGTCTCCTGAAAGTAGTTGCTGCCGATTTCAGGGCTGGGAATATGTGCGGCAATGGCAAGAACAGGCGTTCGGTTGCGGTGACAATCAAACAATCCGTTGATCAGGTGCAGGTTGCCCGGCCCACAACTCCCGGCGCAGACGGCCAGCTCACCGGTCAGATGCGCCTCGGCTCCGGCAGCAAAGGCCGCCGCTTCCTCATTGCGCATATGTACCCAATCGATTGTCTTGGATTTGCGCAGGGCATCGGTGAAGCCATTCAGCGAATCACCGACAATTCCATAGATCCGCTTCACGTTGGCCGCAAGCAGCGACTCAACCATTACCTCAGCAACTTTCTTTGCCATGGATATTCTCCCTATGTTTCAAGGTGCAAAGAAGCACCATTGAATAGGAAATACAAAGCCGGAAAAGAATCTCAGAAAAGCTTATCAGCTAATAGTTCGAGCCTGCGCGCAGGGAAGTCTGATCTTGTGATGAAGCCTGATCGAGCAGCCGCTTTGCCTCATCCAGACTAATACCTGTCGGCACGGGTTGAAATTTCGACCGCTCTTCGTGATGATCCTTGCTCACGCTCTTGAATAAAATCACGTGCCCTGCGACATGTACATCCACCAGATTGGTCTTCCATCGGGTCGGACTCACCTGTTCACGATGAACGGAAAATTCTCCGCCTTTATCAACATAGCCCAGCAACCCATAGCCGAAATCGATGCGGTTGATAACCGTACCATGCATGGCCACGAACCGTTTCAGCCGCTGATCGATCTCAACCGTGCCCGCCATGCCATGAAATATCCGCGCCTCAAAGGTAGGAGGCTTGAAGTTTGGATTCGGTGTGAAGCGAAATGTGATGAGATCGCCCGACGGCGGCCCATCCGGTTCAAAAAAGAATGCATCAGGCATGAGCTTAGTCAATCTCTGCAACCGCTCTTCGTCCTGAAGGTGATCCTCGCGATTCCTTGCGAGTGCGCTGGGGTTACTCAATAGAGCGTTCAACCGCGCATTTTCCTTGCGCTCTTCCCTGCCCGTCAGCGGCTTGTCGTTCTCTTGCAGAATGCGGAAGATCGGCCCCTGCTTTGTTTCCACCTGATGCTTGATATAGCTCACCTGACCGATCTTCTGGTTGATACGGTAGGCCCAAAAACTATCGTTCTCACGATCCTGAAGCTCGTTATATGCAACATCCTTGATGAGTTGCTGTATAGGCGAAGGAGTGGACGTTTGTGCGTGGACCATTGAGGTAAATACCACGAAACAGGCTGCGAGACGCACAATAGTCGTGAAAAAACGCATCATCATTTCCTCTGCACTTGGATGCTCTGATTTTGCCGCATACATCCTGTATGCCATGTAAAAATTATCTCCTCCGGCTCATCGGTCACGAGTCCCCCCACAGGGGAGTCTCCGCTTGCTACACTGATGCCATGTTAGATGAGCTCACTTTCCGCAATTATGCGGATGCTGCCATAGAGTCTCTAAAAAAGAGCTTGATTGCCGCTGAAGAAGAGAATGATTTCGACGCCGAGGAACAAAATGGTGTGCTCAATATCGTTTTTGACGAGCCGCCCGCAAAATTCGTCATCACTCCCAATACCCCGGTACGTCAGATCTGGATCTCCGCCCTCTCAACCAGCTTCAAGCTCGATTGGTCCGACGAAGCGCAGGCGTTCATCCTGCCTAAAGACGGCACCCCTCTGAAACCGCTCGTGGCACGACTTATCAATGAGCATTTAGGCATAGACTCGATTACCCTCGTATAGCAGGCTCGCCCGATGGAAAAAATCCTCTCCGTCGCCATCATCACCAGAAACGAAGAGACCAATCTGCCCCGAACGCTCGAAAGCGTACGCTGGGCCGATGAGGTGGTTATCGTCGATTCCGGCTCAACCGATGGAACCGTAGAGATCGCCTGGAGGTTTGGAGCGAAGATCATTCAGGAGAGCTGGCATGGCTTCGGAAAGCAGAAAAATCTTGCCATCGAACAGTGCTCTGGCGAATGGATTCTCTCTCTGGATGCCGATGAGGAGGTCAGCGAAGCGCTGGCGGAGGAAATCGAAGCGCTGCTCGCGGGAACACCGGATGTCGACGCTTATCTCCTGCCTCGCCGCAATCTTTTTCTTGACCGCTGGATCAGGCATGGCGGTTACTATCCCGATCCGAAGCTCCGGCTCTTTCGCAAAGGTACAGCGCAATTTGAAGAACGCGCAGTACATGAAACGCTGCAGCATGTGGGTGCAGCGCGCGTCCTGCACGGCGGCCTCATCCATCATGCCTATCCCACGCTCGAAAGCTACATCGAGCATATGAACACCTACAGTACGCTGGGCGCTGGCCAGGCCGCGGCAAATGGCAAAGGCAGCCGGAGCCTGCCAGCATTTTTGTGGAACGTCCTGCTCAATCCTCTCGCCACCTTTTTTTACAATTACATCCTCCGCCTCGGTTTCCTCGATGGCCGCGAGGGGCTGCTCCTGCATCTCTACCATTCCGCCTACACAAGCTGGAAATATGCAAAAGCATGGCAGTCTGAAAACACCAAGTTCACATCCTTCGCAGGATAAAAAACGAAGTGCAGGCTGCAAAGCTCTGGCTTCTATTTGATGAACGCGATACGCTCCGTCTATCTCCTCATAAGGTCAATCCATGCTCCTTGTACGTCGCCTGTCTGCATTTCTAGTTCTTTTGTTCTTTACGATGTATCTGCCCTGTCTGGCGGAAACGCAGTCCATTGCGCAAAAAACCGCCGGCATGCAAAGGCTGGATGGCTTCTTCCCCATCGTCTGGGATACCCAGACAGGCAAGCTTTATCTTGAGATCGATACATTCGGCAAAGACTTTCTGTTTCTCGACTCGCTTCCCTACGGCGTCGGCTCCAACGACCTTGCCCTCGATCGCGGCCAGCTAGGCAAGGGGCGTGTCGTTCGCTTCTACCGCAGCGGACCCAAGGTGCTGCTGATCGAGCGTAATCTTGACTATCGCTCCAGTTCGCCCCACCCGGAAGAGCAGTTGGACGTTGCCCAGTCCTTCGCCGAGTCGGTTCTCTGGGGATTCAAAGTGGAGGCCGAAGACGGAAACAAGGTGCTTGTCGATGCCACAGACTTCTTCCTCCAGGATGCCCACGGAATCGCCGAGCGCCTGCAGGAAGCCAAGCAAGGCAGCTACCGTCTCGACGCATCCCGCAGCGCCATCTCCATGGAAAACGCCAAAAACTTTCCGCTGAACACGGAAGTTGAATCGGTGCTTACTTTCACCGCAGAAGGTCCGTTGCATGCTGCCCTTGTAGCATCTGTGACACCCGATCCCCATGCTGTGACTGTGCATCAGCACTATTCCTTCATCCAGCTACCCGATGAGGGATACAGGCCGCGCGCCTTTGACCCACGCGCCGGCTATTTCGACGTCAGTTATCGTGACTATTCCGCACCTCTGGGCCAGCCGATGGACATTCACCTCATATCACGCCATCGTCTTCAGAAAAAGGACCCCGGCGCGGCCATTAGCGAGCCGGTTAAGCCCATCGTCTATTACGTCGATCGCGGCGCTCCCGAGCCAATCCGCAGCGCATTGGTCGAAGGCGCAAGCTGGTGGAATCAGGCTTTTGAAGCTGCTGGATTCAAAAATGCGTTCCAAGTCAAAGTCCTGCCGGAGGGCGCCGATCCCATGGATGTGCGCTATAACGTCATCCAGTGGGTGCATCGTTCCACACGCGGCTGGTCGTATGGCGAAGGTGTCACCGATCCGCGTACAGGAGAAATCATCAAAGGTCAGGTTACGCTCGGCTCCCTGCGCGCACGCCAGGATTACCTCATCGCCGAAGCGCTGCTCTCGCCCTATGAGCAAGGCAAGCCCATCCCCGACGCGATGAAGGAGATGGTTCTCGCGCGCATCCGCCAGCTCGCCGCGCATGAAGTAGGGCACACCCTTGGCCTCGCGCATAACTTTGCCGCTAGCTCTATCGCCCCCGGAACCTCCGTCATGGACTACCCGCATCCGTGGATTACACTGAAGCCGGACGGCACACCCGATCTCTCACACGCCTACACCACCGGCATCGGAGCATGGGATAAGACAGCGATCGCTTACGGATATTCCGATTTCCCGCAGGGAACGGACGAGCACAAGGCTCTTGACGCCATCCTGAAGAACGCCACTGACAGCGGTCTATTTTTTATCACCGATGAAGACTCGCGGCCGATCGGCAGCGCGCATCCGCACTCGCATTTATGGGACAATGGCCCCGATCCGGCCGACGAGCTCAACCGTATTCTCACGATCCGCGCCGCCGCGTTGAAGCGTTTTGGCGAAAACGCCATCCAGCCGGGCCAGCCAATGGCGCAGCTTGAGGACACACTCGTGCCTCTCTACCTGTTGCACCGCTATCAGACGGAAGCAGCCAGCAAAGAGATCGGTGGCCTCGACTACCGGTATGCGCTGCGCGGCGACGGCCAACTGATCACCCGCATCGTCCCTGCCACCGATCAGCAGAAGGCATTAGACGCCGTGCTGCACACGCTCGACCCGTTCACGCTGACATTGCCTCAATCCCTGCTTGAAATTCTGCCGCCGCGCCCTCCCGGTTATCCACGCACCCGCGAGTCGTTTCCCGGACGCACCGGCCTCACCTTCGACCCGCAGGGAGCAGTCGAATCCTCAGCCAACCTCACCGCAAGCTTGCTCTTTGAGCCGACTCGCGCCAGCCGCATTGTCGAATATAAACTCCGTGATAACTCACTGCTCGGACTCGAAGACTTGATCAACCAGACTCTGAAGGCAACCTGGTACGCGCCTCGCCAGGTAACCATCACGCTCTATACACAGCTCACCGTCGAAGATGTCATCCTGCGCCATCTGCTTACCCTGGCCGCATCGCAATCCACTTCGCCGGAAGCCCGCTCTATCGCCGGCTCCACAGTCGATCAGCTCAAAGAGTGGCTCAAGGGCAAGGTTGCCGACGCAAGCGCTCCGGCACTTCTCCACGCGCATTGGCTGGCCGCCCAGAACGAAATCGAAGCCTTCAGCAAGGATCCCGCAAAATTCGCCACTGCGGACGTCCTTGAAGCTCCGCCAGGCCAGCCTATCGGTGACGACGAAGATTTTTAGCCGACAGCCAGGCCTTGCTGAAGGTACTCGCCTTCCCCTATGCTGGAGAGTTTCGCAAACCGAGGTAAACACCATGGCGGATGCGCCGCTAATTAACCCGCTCTCACTCACTGCATCCGCTGAAAAGGACCGCTGGAAAGAAAACACGCTCGCACCCGCCCTTGAAAAAAACCCAGAAAAGCCCATCGGCGCAGTCTCCGGGATCAACCTCGACAAAAGCGGGCAGCCCCGCTTCACCACCATCTCCGGCGTTCCTGTCGAACGTCTGTATACGGAAGCAGATCTGCCCGAAGATTGGGAAGCCGATCTCACTGCTCCCGGCGAGCCGCCGTACACGCGCGGCATTCATCCCACGGGCTACCGTGGCAAGCTCTGGACGATGCGCCAGTTCTCCGGCTTTGCCTCGCCCGAAGAGACCAATCAGCGCTACAAATATCTGCTCGCCAACGGCGGCAGCGGCCTCTCCGTCGCCTTCGATCTGCCCACGCTCATGGGCTGCGACTCCGACGACCCCCAGAGCGAAGGTGAGGTCGGTAAATGCGGTGTCGCCATCGATTCGCTGGAAGACATGGAGACGCTTTTCTCCGGCATCGATCTGGAACAGACCTCCGTCTCCATGACCATCAACTCGCCCGCAAGCCTCATCTGGGCCATGTATCTCGCCGTCGCCGAGCGCCAGGGTGCTGACTGGAAGAAAATTTCCGGCACGCTGCAGAACGACATTCTCAAGGAATACATCGCGCAAAAGGAGTACATCTATCCGCCCGCGCCTTCGATGCGTCTGGTCATCGACACTTTCGAATTTGGCTCGCTCTTTACACCACGCTTCAACCCCATTTCCATCTCCGGCTATCACATCCGCGAGGCCGGTTCGACGGCTCAGCAGGAGCTGGCATTTACCCTCTACGACGGCATTGAATATGTCGAATGGGCACTCCGCCGCGGGCTCGCCATTGACGACTTTGCCCCACGTCTCAGCTTCTTCTTCAACGCGCACAATGACTTTTTCGAGGAGATTGCCAAGTTCAGAGCGGCGCGCAAAGTCTGGTATCGTGTGATGACCGAGCGCTTTGGCGCCACAAATCCGCGATCTACCTGGATGCGTTTCCACACGCAGACCGCAGGTGTCTCCCTCACCGCGCAGCAGCCGAAAAACAATATCGCCCGGGTCGCCATCCAGGCGCTCGCGGCCGTGTTGGGCGGAACGCAATCGCTGCACACCGATGCCTATGATGAGGCGCTCGCTCTTCCCACAGAAGACGCCGCTCGCATCGCATTACGCACACAGCAAATCCTCGCATACGAATCCGGGGTCGCCGGCGTAGCCGACCCGCTCGGCGGTTCTTACTTTGTGGAACGTCTTACGCTCGACATGGAAAAAGCTGCCTTCGATTACTTTGAAAAACTCGACGCCATGGGAGGCATGGTACGTGCCATCGAGCATGGCTTCCCGCAAAAGGAGATCGCCGAAGCCAGCTATGCCTATCAGAAGGCGGTCGAAGCGCATGAAAAAATCATCGTCGGCGTCAATGAATACGCAATGGACGAGACAGCGCCCGAGATTCTCTACATCGGAGAATCGGTCCGGGAGGCGCAAACGATCAAGTTGAGAAAGCTGCGGCAGCAGCGCTCGAACGATGCCGTCGCTCGCTCGCTCCTCGCACTCAGCCGCGCCGCCGAAAAAGATCCTTCTCCGGTTAAAAATGGCATATCGCCCGAGAATACGATGCCCTACCTGCTCGATTGCGTGAAGGCCTATGCGACCATTGGTGAAATCTCGAATGCGCTCAAGAGAGTCATGGGCACCTATGAAGAGGTCGGCGTTGCCTGAAAAAAACGGCTCCTATTCGCATTCCGGCTGAAAAACGTGCTACAAATCGCTATGAGCGACGACCCGAAAGACCGGCCAGACGCGCCTCACAACGGCGAACCGATCAACCTGAAGCAGCTTGCCGCTATCCTTCAGCTTTCGCAGACCACCGTGTCTCTTGTCCTCAATGATTCGCCGGCCGCCAAATCCATTCCGGCTCACACGCGCGAGCGTATCCTGCATGCCGCGAGAAAGTTCCGCTACCGTCCGAATTATTTCGCCCGCTCCCTGCGCAGAAACCGAAGTATGTCCATCGGCGTCCTTGCGCCCGATCTCAGCGAAGGCTACTTCACCATGGTCATGAATGGTGTGGAAGAATATCTGTTGCGCGCGCAGTATTTCTATTTCACGGCCAGCCACTACTGGAACCAGGAGTTGATGCAGGAGTATCCGCGCTTGCTCGTCGATCGCGCCGTCGACGGCTTTCTGCTTCTCAACACGCCTTCCGAGATTCGCAGCCCGCTGCCAACCGTCGCCATCTCCGCGCACAACAACTCGCCCGGCGTGACAAACATCGTTCTCGATCATATGAAGGCCGCGGAACTGGCCCTGCGGCATCTCTACGATCTGGGCCATCGCAGGATTGCCTTCGTGAAAGGGCCAAACATTATCCCCGATACCGAGTACCGCTGGCGCTCCATCCTTGAAGTCGCCCGGCAATTGGAGATCAAAGTGCAGCCCGCCCATTGCATCCAGCTTGAGGCGGATAGCTGGTCGCCTGAGGTCGGTTATGGCCCCATGCGCGATCTGCTGGATCGTATTCGCGACTTTACCGCCATCTTCTGCTTCAACGACATCTCTGCCATCGGTGTGATCCGCGCCATCTACGACGCGGGATTGAGCGTGCCTGAGGATATTTCCGTCATCGGATTTGACGACATCATGAGCGCCGCCTACCACAAGCCAAGCCTCACGACCGTGCGGCAGCCTTTACGTGAAATGGGACGACAAGGTGCACAGGTCTTGCTGGATATGATCTCTCAGCCGGACAAACCGTATCAGGAAGAAATCGTCCTGCAGCCGGAACTGATCGTCCGCGAGTCGACCGGCGTCGCCGTAGCGCAGCGCAGCAAGCGTCGGGCGTAGCACGAAGCGGAGCCTCCATCCTATCTCTGTTTTTAGAGAAAGATGTCTTTTCACCCCGCCTGAACCGTTCAGACATTTCGCCACATCCAATCAGACGAAATCTTCAACCGGAATTTCGCAGGAGATACAAATGGAATATGTGAATCTTGGATCGACCGGGCTCAAGGTATCGCGTCTCTGTCTTGGAACGATGACCTATGGCTCCAAAAAGTGGCGCGAATGGGTTCTGGAAGAAGAAGAGAGCAGGCCTTTTCTCCGCCGCGCGGTGGAAGCCGGCATCAATTTTTTCGATACCGCCGACATGTATTCACGCGGGGTCAGCGAAGAAATCGTTGGCCGCGCGCTCAAGGAGTTTGCTCCATCGCGCGACAAAGTCGTAATCGCCACCAAAGTCTTCAATCCCATGGGGGATGACCCCAACCAGCGTGGCCTTTCGCGCAAGCACATCATCCACGCCATCGACGACAGCCTCCGCCGCCTGGGCACTGATTATGTAGACCTCTATCAGATTCACCGCTTCGACAATGAAACTCCGATCGAAGAGACGCTCGAAGCACTCGATGACGTCGTGCGCGCCGGCAAGGCGCTCTATATCGGAGCGTCATCCATGTTTGCGTGGCAGTTTCAGCAGATGCTTCATCTCTCTGACACACTCGGCCTGAGCCGCTTCGTCACCATGCAGAACCATTACAACCTGGTCTATCGAGAAGAAGAGCGTGAAATGATCCCTTTATGCCGCGACCAGGGCATCGGCCTGATTCCCTGGAGCCCGCTTGCGAGAGGCTTTCTCGCCGGCAATCGCAACCAGAAAGATCGCGGCGAAACCGTACGCTCCAAAACAGACGAGTACGCGCACGGCCTTTATTACCGCGACTCAGACTTTACCGTGGTGGATCGCGTGACCGAAATCGCGCGGAAACGCGGCGTCAGCAACGCGCAGGTCGCGCTAGCCTGGATGCTGGCCAAGCCGGACATTACCGCGCCGATCATCGGCGCCAGCAAAGAACATCATCTCGATGACGCTCTCGCCGCACTTGAAATCCATCTCGAAGACAGCGAGATCAAAGCGCTTGAAGAACCCTACGAGCCGCATCCCATCCTCGGCCATAGCTGAAGTATTCCAGAACTACGCAAGGACAGACATCTGTCCTTGCTGGCAAAGTCGCCATTTTGAAGAGGCACGGCTTAAGCCGTGCCTCTTGTCATTCTGAGCGAAGCATCTGCGGTTAAGCAAAACAGATTCTTTCTCCGTGGGTAATCAGTTATGAATTCGCCCTAAGCCTTGACTTCCGGCTCCAGAATCTGCAAATCGAGCGTCGGCTCAAGAAGGCAATCCAGCACAGCGATCGCCTCCAGTGCCCGCTTCAGGGCAGAGGACGGACAAGGCTCCACGATGACCACAAATGGCAGGTTCGCCTTGGTGTGCCCGGGTTTCTGCAAAATCGCGTGGATATTGATCTCCTGCTCCGCCAGCGCACCGGCAATCTGGGCAATAATGCCGGGACGGTCCTTCACGATAAAGCGAATGTAGTGCCGCAGCAGAAAGTCTCCGCTGACAGCAGCCTTCCTGCTCGGCAGATCGATCGCCCGCGAACCATGCACAATCGCCAGCACATCCGAAACGACAGCAACCGCCGTCGGATGGCCGCCCGCGCCATGTCCGGAGAAGACCACATCCCCGCCATACGTGCCACCAACCAGCACCATATTCTCCGTGCCCCGCGACCACGCCAGCGGCGAAGCCTTCGGCACCAGCATGGGGCCAACCGTTGCCAGCACCTCGGAGCCGCGCAGCTCCGCTCGTGAAATCTGGCGGATGGTGCATCCCATCTCCCCCGCGTAGGCGAAATCAACGGCTGCAATTTCGGTAATCGACTTGCACGGTACCTCGCTTGTCGTCAGATCGGCACGCAGCGCAATCCGCGAAAGAATCACCAGCTTCGCGCGCGCGTCAAACCCCGCCACGTCCTCCGTTGGATCCGCCTCGGCGTATCCCAGCGCCTGTGCCTCTTGCAGCACGGGGGCGAACTCCGCACCATCTTCCATCTTGCTCAGAATGAAATTGCAGGTACCGTTCAGAATGCCTTCGATGCGCTGGATCTGATCCCCGGCCAGTCCCTGTTGCAGCCCCGGAATCACCGGTACGCCACCTGCAACCGCGGCTCCATAAAACA
>Ga0206959_10002_pt1 | contig 82545 bp, 71 predicted proteins | sample Alteio_BWOrgHeat_31_FD_152971 | JGI IMG/M metagenome (GOLD analysis project Ga0206959, IMG submission 152971) | Enriched cells from forest soil in Barre Woods Harvard Forest LTER site, Petersham, Massachusetts, United States -... | ecosystem: Environmental > Terrestrial > Soil > Temperate forest >...
TCGGACTGCCGATGGGCTGCGACGTCTGTTACACCACCCACGCCGAGGCTAACGACGACGACATGGACACGCTTATGACGATGCTCGCTGTGGCGGGCGTGAACTACATCATGGGGGTGCCGGGCGCGGACGATGTGATGCTCAACTATCAGAGCACATCGTTCCACGACATTGCCTATCTCCGAAGTGCGGTAGGCCTTCGCCCTGCCCCCGAGTTCGAGGCGTGGCTCGCGCTCGGTTCCCGCAGGGAGCTCTCCATGCAGGGGTTGCTGAACGCATGACCGGCGATACGCATGACCGGAGCACATTGCGCGCCTATACGACGGCGCGTGTCGGCCTCCGGCGGGCAGGAACGAGTCTCGCGACTGCAGAACTGCTGGACATGGCACAATGCCTGGCCGAGGCGCGTGACGCGGTCCACGCTGAGCTCAGCTCAGCATCGCTCGTCTCGCAGCTGGCCGAGCGCGGTTTTCATCCGCTTTTTCTCAAGAGCGCCGCTCGTGACCGGGCAGAGTATCTGCGCCGTCCCGACCTGGGACGCCAGCTAAATACTGCTTCGCGTGTCCTGCTTGGGAAGGCGGCATCAAAGGCGGGCTCCGGACGCCTGGTGATCGCTATCGCCGACGGACTCTCGGCTATTGCCGCCGAGCGCCATGCAGTGCCGTTGCTTGATGCACTCCTGCCGTTTCTCGAGGCGGATGAGGGATGGCAATTCGGGCCGGTGGTCATCGTAGAGCAGGCCCGTGTGGCGATCGGCGATGAAATCGGCGAACGCCTGGGCGCGGCGGTCATCCTGCTGCTCATCGGCGAGCGGCCGGGATTGAGCGCGCCGAATTCGATGGGCGCGTACATCACGTGGGCTCCCCGCGCGGGGCGGAGCGACGCCGAGCGCAACTGCGTCTCGAACATCCGTCCCGAAGGCCTCAGCTACTCGCTGGCGGCGAGGAAGATCGTGAATTACCTGAATGAGGCACGACGCCGCCAGCTCACCGGTATTGCTCTCAAGGAAGGTCTGCCACAAATTGAAGGGTGAGAGCTGTTGTGCGGAGACCCTGTGGGGACTCATCCCCTTCTCATTTGACAAGTGTATGATTCGGCGTCGGTTCTGAACCTTAGAGTTGACAAATGTGTGAAACCATTGGCTTTATTTATCTGCTCTGATTCTAAAAGGGGTTAGCCCAAAAAATGGCAGCTGAATTCAGGGCAGAGGTAGGACCATCGCGCAATCATTCAAAATACTGCGGTTATTAACTCATCATAGATTACAAAGGGGTTAAGCGATGCTTTTCTTCGCATCCCGCTGTTTTTATTATGCGAGTTCAAGAGAAATAGTCGGCCAGGATGATCGGGAGGTTAATCATTTGGAATGATATGTTTACGGTAAGACACCAAAGATTTGCGGCTCGACACGGAATTCAGCAGGCTTTCAGGCCGCCCGTCCTCGATCCGCGTGACACGATCATGAGTTTCTCGCGGTCCAGAATTTTCCTTATCTGTCCGCGCGCGTGATTGGCCCATGGGCCGGTGGAGTCAAGCTTCAGGTAAGCCATCCAATGCTTCAGAGCCTTGCGCCGTTCGTTCAGGCGCTCATAAGCAAGCGCGAGGTTGTAGTGCGCATCGGCGTAGTTGGGCGCCAGGCGAATGGCCGTTCGATAGGCCTCGACAGCCTCACCCAGGCGCTGCAATTCATCGAGCACATTGCCAAGATCGAAAAAAGCGAGCGCATAATTGGGATCGGCCTCGGCCGCCTGGCGATAAAGGTGCTCCGAGTTCGCGAATTGCCGCTGGTTGTAGAAGATCGTTCCCAGGTTGATGGCCGCCGCCGCATGCCCGGCGTCGAGTTTCAGGATGGCCTGATAAAGATCAATCGCTTCATTCTTTCTGCCGGACTCCTCGCGGCGCACCGCCTCCAGAAACATGAGTCCGGTGCGGTTGCCAATCTGTGCCGCACTCCATCCATCGCACTCGGCCTTCACCAAATCCCGATGGCCCTCGAAATCGAAGACAAACTGCCGTGCAATAGGCTCCATTACCGCGCCCAGGTGTCGAAACACCAGGCGCGAGCCGCTTCTCATTGTGGCTGCCTCAAGAAGGGGGTTCGCCATGCCGGAGACAGCACTCATGGCGTGAACGCTGGCGCGAATGTTGGCCACGGAGAGTCGCGTGGCGCGCAGATCGCGCAGCTTGCGCAACTGGACAAGATCCTGAAAGCTGTAGGTGCCTGAAAAGGAAGCTAAACCTGCGCGCTCCCACGCTCGCAACTGCTTGGCGCGGATGTGGAGTATGCGAAGAACATCCTGACGGCTATATCGGGTCACAGTGCTCGTGCTCGTAAGAGTACCGTCACTCACCTTTACGCGATTATCGGGGCCTTCTGTTACATACACAAGGGCACAATATGAAATTTCCGTGGATAAAGAGGTACCAATCCTGGTGCGGGGAGAGATGGCGCAAGCTTTTTTTTTTTGATGCTATGAGACTATTCCCAATCACGGATAAACCAAAGGAATGCACTTATAGCCAAACACCAGCTGCCGACATTGACTATCGTGAACCGCAAAAAAACACTACCCCGTGCTCAGCAAAGGCTACGATCTGAAGTGACCATCCACGGAGAACACCTGCCGCAGAAAAAGCGATGACCCCCGTCGCAATGCCAGCAGTCGGGTTCTGCCCAGGGCAGCCGAAAGAATCAGACCCAAGATCGATCCGTAAAGTGTCCAGATCAACGTAGCTTTCAACTTACCGGGCGCGAGATCCAGAGTAAACCAACGTGCCGTGCCTGAATGCCAAAGAAACAAGCGTTCAAGCAAGGATACTGAGAGCCACGTCAACACCATTAAGACGGCATGTCTTGGCTTCAACCTGGGTTTGAGCCACCGCAGCATTGCCGATAGAAATACGGCTGTCAAAGAAACGTACGATGTATTTATGGCCCTACTTAGCCATGTGAACTTCGAAGCGGAGTACTAGACCTATCACCAGGTAGGTAGTAATCCAGCTACAAGTGCACTGATGATGACTTTCAGGCTTACGGGAGCCGTTGGTTATGGGGCCTTGGCGTCGTTGCTGAGGGGGGCTGGCGTTGGCACTGGTGGGTCTGGCGTGGGAGCTGGGGGAGCTGGCACCCGGAGCTGAGGCATTTCGCAGCATCTTGAGGCCACGCGCGTAATCGCTTCTGAAATCGATATGCTGCAGACGGGCCAGTCGGAAGGGAATCTCGCAATCGCGATAAAGCCACGGGATAACTCGCTTTTGCCTATCTAAGGCAAAGCATCATCACGAACGTTCACAGAGCCAACAGATACAGTGGAGAGAATTACCATCATGCTCGGGCATTTGGACAGAGCATCCCCAATGGCAAGGTTTCACGGCATTCCAGGCGGGATAACTAGCTGATCAAACCACACATTCGCGCCAGCCGCTTTCAGATCCTGAATCAGCCTCAAAGCGAACACCTCATCGGCACGGCGATAGCTGACGATCAGGACACACAAGATATTCAACCAATAGAGAAGATTCGTTGGAAAATTCGCGGAGAACGCGTTTTGCGGCCAGCTTTCCAGGTGTTTATCGAGGATATTTTGTGATGTTCCGGTGTAGGAACATCGCGTCCCGTTGTCACGGGCACAAAGCCTTTCGCCTGACCTGATTCGCGGGAGACAGGGCTGCTCAATCCTGGTGTATTTCTCGTTGTAAAGACTGGATCTTCGGCAAAACAAATCCCGCGTCAGCGCCTGTTGCTATCCTGTTGTGGATTTGTCTGCACACACGAGGGAAGGGCACTATTGAGCGGGGTGGACCAAAACTCGCACCAAGCACCGACCCTTTGGCGCCCCCTGCGCACGCCGACTTTTCGTAATCTCCTGGCTGCGGATCTCGCTTCCGACATCGGCACTTTCATACAGGGCGTGGGCGCTGCCTGGATGATGGTTTCGCTTCATGCCGGGCCTTTATATATAGCCCTCATTCAGACCGCAAGCGCTCTGCCATTCTTTCTTCTTGCTGTGCCAGCAGGCGTCATCGGCGACATTGCCGATCGCCGCAAGCTGATCCTGTTTGCGGAAATATGGATGGCATGCGTCGCAGTTGTCCTGGCTACACTCGCGATCGCGGGGCGGCTTTCCCCGATATTGCTGCTCATACTGACATTTGCTTTTGCCGCTGGAGACGCATTCGAGAGTCCGGCGTGGCGAGCTACCTTGCCGGAGCTGGTTCCCCATGAAGATCTGCCACCTGCTTCCGCACTCAATGGCATCGAGTTTAATTTTGCGAGAGCCGTGGGTCCGGCTTTGGGTGGAGTGGTTATTGCATTGGCCGGCATCAGCACCACCTTCGCCATCAATGCGGTTTCGTCCATAGGCGTGATTGCTGTCGTCGCTCGCTGGCGGGGGATGACTCGTAAACGGACGGGCCCTCGTGAGACGCTGGACGGCGCGACGGCAGCAGTGATTCGATATGTTCGCTACTCGCCCGCACTTCGCACAATCCTGGTTCGCTCGGGCGCAGTGATGTTTTTCGCGAGCGGACTTCTGGCATTGTTGCCCTCGGCTGCTCACGACGTAAGCAAAAGGCCAACGAGTTATGGGTTTCTGCTGGGGTGCTTTGGCACGGGGGCCGTGCTGGGGGGGCTGGCAATGCAGCGGGTTCGGGAGCGATATTCGACTGAGCAAGTGGTGTCAGGCGGGGTCCTGCTTTTCGGATTCAGTACGATCGCCGCTGGATTGCTTCGCGTGCTGCCAATGCTGGGCTTGAGCATGCTGATAGCAGGCGCGGCGTGGATTGTCTTTGTCTCGTTCTTGAATGTCATTGTGCTGAATCAGACCCCCGATTGGGTGAGGGCTCGCGTACTCGCAGTATCGATGCTGGTCTTTCAAGGGGCCATGGCTGCCGGAAGCGCTGCGTGGGGCTGGTTGGCGACCATGACCGATACTCGCACTGCGCTGATGTGGGCCGGCGCGGGAACAATCGCCACTACAGCTTTAGGACTATTTCTCAAGCTTCCAGACGCGCCTGTCGACGTCACTCCCTGGGTCCACTGGCGGCTGCCCACCATTCTGAATCAGGATTCATCTGGAATTGAGATAGGGCCAATTCTCGTCACTGTGGAATACGATGTAGCACCGGAACAGGAAACAGCGTTCCTGAAGTCGATCCACAGGTACGAGCGCGTTCGTCGCCGTGATGGCGCGTATCGCTGGGGTGTCTTCCGCGATCTCGAGCACCCGAACCGTTACGTCGAAACTTTTCTCACCGCCTCCTGGGCAGAGCATGTGCGCCAGCATGAGCGCGCGATTCGCGCGGATCGCGCAGTGGAAGAACGAGTGTATAGTCATATCCGCGGCACACCCACGGTGCGGCATCTGGGCCATGTGGAAACGGAATCGTAATCAATGGAAAATGAAGCGGCTGGAGCCGACGACCGGACTTGAACCGGTGACCTGCCGATTACGAATCGGCTGCTCTACCAACTGAGCTACGTCGGCTTTCTTTTATTGATTTTATAGGCGCTGCGGAGTGCCGTAAAGTTACGAGTGACCTCTCTCGATGATTCGGTATGAGTGTCCCTCGTGCCCACCCTCGCCGTCCCATCGCCCAGCACATGGTAGTAACAGTGAATGTGCGCTGTACGATTGTGATCGTACGGAGCATACGCTGAGCACGCGGGAATCGAACCCCCAGACCCTGGCTCATCAGACTCACCGTTGATGCCGAAATCTACCCTCCGCCTGGGTTCATGCCCGCCGCGATAAGACGACTACCAACTACCTCAACACCAAATCGGTCTGCCAATTTAGTTCCTGGAGCCGGGTATCCAGCTCGCGGAACTGTTTCGCCAATTGATCCACCTGCTTTTGAAGTTGCGCAATCGACACGGTGGGAAGGAACTCCACCTCTGACTTGGAGTAGCGATCCTGGCGCGTACTGGCAACCTCCGCGATTGTAGACAAGAAATCACGCTGTTTTCCGGTGACGTCGCGTTCTGCGCTAGCATCCGAGATCGCTTGTTTGTCGTTAAATACTGCTTTTGCGTTTGTTCGATTGATTCCGCTGATCAACCCCAGCAAGCCTGTGAATACACGTTCCGATTCCTTCAGCAACTCGGCTGAGTCTTCTGCTGGCTGCTCGCCTTCCTGTACCCTGGCCCACCTTGCCAGCCGTTTCTTTAAATCTTCGAGACGAGTCTGGCAGTCACACTACGTGCGGCAAGTGCCTCCGCTAATTTCAGAAATACTCCATGAAAGATCTTGTAGAGTGTAATGCCGACATACTCTTTTGTCTTGCGTGGAGCAAACTGGGTTAGCAAGCATTCCCGCGCAGGATCGCGAGCTGGAAGATGTGACGGTCGACATAGCCCAGGCGGCGATAGAGATCGATTGCGCGGCGATTCTGTCCGCGGACATGAAGGAACGGCGTTTCGCCGCGGGCGAGAATGCGTTGCATGATCTGGACCATGAGCCCAGTGGCGTAGCCGTGACCGAGATGATCTGGATGAGTGCAGACGGCGCTGACCTCAGTAAAGCCGGGAGCACACAACCGCTCGCGGGCCATGGCGGCCAGCCTTCCTTCTTTGCGGATGCCGATATAGTCGCCGAGCTCGCCTGTATGTGGACCAAATGGACCGGGTTTGGTCAGCATAGCAAATGCGAGCATCTCCGGCGCACCGGCGGCGGTAAGTTCGAGGAAATCAGTCGCTCGCGGTGGCAATCTGCAAGGCGTGTATATCATCTGCGGCATCGGTACCAGCTCTAAGAGGGTCCACGTCGCAGGCAGTTCGGGAGGCGCATCGAGATATAGCGCGGCGACTTCGCCGGCGGAAAATATTTCGCGCAGCGATTTGTATGCCTCACGGGCGGGCGTTTCGAAGGCTGCAAGCGGACCAATTTCAGCAGGGAATCTGCGCGCGAGGGCGGAGGTCTGGGCCCAGTGCATCTGAGTTGTGGTCAGCGCCGTCCAGATGGGATTGTCGAGTGGGTGGGTGTCCACGAGGCAACTTTACTGCCCCATGCGGTGTGTCACTATCCGATTCTTGCTGGACAAGCAAGTAAGACTGCCATGAGCTCCTTCGCGTCTGAGCGGCCCTGGTCTGGCTGCTTCGAAGCATCGGGATTGCTTCCGGTGTCCTTTTTTTAGGGTGCTCTCGTCGTGCGCTTGAATGCGCTGATCAGTATCGCAACGGTGATTGCGATGTAGAGAACGCCTGTGACGCCTTCGAGGGCGGCGAGCATGCGTGCCTCGTCCTGAAGGGGGGTGATGTCGCCGTAGCCGACGGTCGCAAGGGTCACCAGGCTGAAGTACAAGAGCTCACTTTGGCGGTCCGCCGCGGTGTTATTGCCATGCTGAAATGCGCCCGGAGACACAGCATCGATTGCAGCGTAGAGCGCAAACCACATCATTCCGAGCAGAAGGTAGACACTGATCGCGGTATAAAGATGGGGGCGCGCGATGGCGGGAGCATTCGCGAGGTAGGTGAAGAGGCCGACGACCGTGAGCGCGAAGAATGCGGCCAGCGATCCCCACTTGATCGCGAGCAATACCGGATTCGGGAAGAAGATGCTGATCACTCCAAAGAAGAATGTGACCGACATTAAGAGAACTGCGGGACGCACATATCGTTTGGTCTGCGCCATGCGGATAGTCGCAAGGACCACCGGTACAAAAGTCAATCCTGTGAGGAGGAGTCGGCGCAGGTCACCATGATCAAGGATGGGGGTCAGCAAGATGACCAGCAGCATGGCGAGCAGGAGCCATACGTCCGGCGCTGATGGATTTTTTAGGACCATTCGAGCATCCCCACGCTGTCGCCGGAGGCAGAAAAGAGTCCCGCTGAAGATGAAAGAAGCCGCCCGGCAACAGGGCGGCTCCTCTCTTTAGGGAGAATAGTTCCAACGGAGGCAAAGCCATCAGAACTTTCTGGCGAAATAGTATGGTTGGGGGGAAGGGGTGTCAAGGCAAAATCCTGACACATTTAAAGGGTTATGAATCAGTCAGTTAAAGGGGGCTTCCAAAAGGTCTATTTTCAACTTACTTTCGTCATTTGTTCGTCTACGGCGATGCCGAAACAAGCGGCAATCATTTATTTTTGAGCAGGTTAGCCAGGATGATGCACAAGTACTGGGGCAATCGGTCCGGCTCAGTTTTCCAGCTTCAAACTGATGAAGTCGTCGTCATTCAAGGAAGAGACGGGCTTGCCTTGTAGCCTGCGCACCAGCGCACGGCCTCCGCCAAGAAACAGCCCGAGCAGAATCGAGGCCCCGCCGAGAATGCCGGTAAGGTACAAAATGCCGAGCAGCAGGCGAGCGGTCTTCTTCACTTCGCTCACGTAGCCCTCGGTGTGATTCCAGGTCACCTCGGCGTCGTATTTCACATGCGCGAGCAGAGCGTGCGCTTCATCGCTCGAAAAGTCTCCGCTGGTCACCGCCACCAACGGTCCGCTGCGATGCACGCTGAGTGCGGCCACGTTGCCTTCGACAGCCGCTCCCTGTTTAATCTGCGCTTCGATAGCCTTGGCTCGCTCCATCGCGATCTGCGGCGTGGGATACTCGATCACAGTCAAGGTTCCCTTGCCATCGTGCGCTGCATACCGCGCGGTCACTGCTTCCGCATCACGGCTAAAGTCCACAAGCCCTGGCGGCAACACACCGCCAGTGTGCGCATATGCTGCGGGCCCGATCGCATAACGCACACTGCTTGCGTCGAGTCCCTGAACGGGAAGATAGTGGGGAAGATTGGGCGAAATACCTTCGGAACCCGCTGCCTGCGGTGTGACGGCCGCCAATTCTTTCAATGCAGCCTGGTCAGGAGCTTTCTGGAAGACCGCATCGATCACAATTGAGCCAGTCCAGAACAGAACATGGTTGCCGTCGGATGCCGCGCCCTTACCTATGTCCTCGGCATGCATTCCGGGACGGCGATAGAAGGTGAACGCTCCGTATGCGCCGGTGGCATCGGCAAAGCGCCGGGCGTGAAGCGTGACATGGTTGCTGCCGCGTGTGTACTCACCGAGGGTAAAATCCTTCAGACCATATTCTTTGAGTACGTCAGCGTTTGCCTGGTCGGCTCCCTCGGCAGCGGTGCCTGTCGTCAGCGGCGCGGTTGCCGTCCATCCAGCAAAGCTGGAAGGCAGCAGCGGCTGGGCCGCGAGTCGAGGAGGCATAGGTAAGGACGAGGATTGTGCGAAAGAGAGAGGTTGGAGCGCAGCAGAAACAAGCAGGAAAAGGACCGCGCCGAAAGAACGCAGAGAAAAAGCCATTTCAACTTGAGGTTATCACCACCGGCCGAAGAACGCCCGCGGTCTCACTCGCTGGTTGTCGGATCAAATGATCGATCGAATTTGCGAGATCCGGTTGGCGGAGAATCCGCCCTGCTGGAGCATGCTGGCGCCCGGTGTCTTCGTCCGGCGTAATTTATAGGCAGTAGATTTTGTCTTCGGTGACATAGCTGTGGACCCATTGGATCTGAGGACCCAACTCCCGCAGTACGGTGCATGGCTTTTGAGATATCGCTTTTAGTTGCTCAGGCGACAGCTTACCTACTTCCGGATTTTCCCGCTCAATGACAAACTTCGACATGGTGCCCGCTCCCTTTGCTTTATAGGCTGATAAGGCTAGCGCGACTCTCGGTATGCTTCTTTCCATGATTGTCGTATCTGTCCTCTATCCGAAGACCGGTGAATCCTGGTTCGACCACGACTACTATGCACAGACTCACCTTCCGCTGGTAAAGTCCCGTTGGGCCGGGAAGCGACTGGAGAGGATAGATATCGTTCGCGGGAAGACGGCGTTAGGTGACGGCCGTCCCGGCTTCGATCTGATCGGCCAATTGACGTTTACTTTAATTGAAGATATGCAGGCCGCATTCGCCGCTGCCGGGAACGAAATTCTCGAAGATATTTCCAGATTCACCGATGTGGAACCTCTGATACAGATCAACCAGCCTGTGGAGCGCCGAAAGACACGCTCGCGGCACTGGTGTCGATCCGTGCAGAGGTCCGCCCTACCAGGCTGAGAAAGTTTCGAGTGCTCGCGCTGATCCTTTAGACTGCTCGCGCCGTTCCTTGCGATACTGGAAATGCCATGGCCATACTCCAGCGCTTTTTTGCCCTGATTACGATCTGCGCTCTTGTGCTCGCGTCGACTCCGCGCGCTATCGCCACCGCGTATGACGCTCACCCCAAGCTGGTCGTGATCCTGGTGCTGGACCAGTTCCGCGCAGACTACCTGGAGCGCTATCGCGCAGACTTTAAAGGCCGCGGCTTTAGGCTCTTCCTCGACCACGGCGCTAACTTTCCCGATTGCTACTTCGGCTATGCGAACACTGAGACGGCTCCCGGCCACTCCACCATCGGCACCGGGGCTTACACCGACGGGCACGGCATCGGGAGCAACGAGTGGTGGGATCTCGCGCGAAGCAAGGATCACCCGGTTTCTTCAGTTGAAGACGAGCGCTACGCGCTCGTCGGGATGCCAGCGGGCGCGAAGACCACGCCCGGCTCGTCGCCGCGCAACCTGCTGGCCTCGACGGTGGGCGACGAGTTGCGACTAGATACGCTCGGCGCATCCCAGTTGTACGGCATCTCGCTCAAAGACCGCGCCGCTATTCTTACCGCTGGCGCCACGGCCAATGGAGCGTTTTGGATCGATCAGGCTTCGGGGCGGTTCATTACCTCCACCTTCTACATGCAGCAGCTTCCCGCATGGGTTCAAAGCTTCGACGACGGCCCGCGCATCGCTCAGGCGCTGCAGGAGGCAAAGGCTCCAGCTGACACGAATAATTTTTATGGAGTGGTAGGAGCGACTCCGGCCGCGGTCGGCTATGAACTGGACTTCGCCAAGGCTCTCATCACCGGCGCGGAACTCGGCAGGCACGCCACCACGGATGTCCTTACGCTGAGCATCTCGTCTACGGATATTCTAGGGCACAAAGTCGGGCCCGACTCCGAGGAGCAGCGCGAGATGGTCGATGCCGTCGATGTCGATCTTGACAGCTTCTTCACGTGGCTCGACAAGAATGTCGAAGGCGGCCTGGGCAACGTATGGATCGCGCTAACGGCCGACCACGGTATCGCGCCTGTTCCAGCAAATGCGGCCAAGCTTGGATTGAATGCCGCAACGATTGACCTTAAAAAGCTAGTTGAGAATCTGAACTTTGCCATCAATCAGAAATTCTCGCCGGGAGAAAAAATCGACTACATGATGCCCCGGCAGTCCCTTCCTTATCTAGCGCTGAATCAACCAGCCTTCGAGCGTGCCGGAATCAATGAGCAGGAAGCCGAGCAAGCCGTGCAGAACTTTATCCCGGCCGCCTTCGCCAGCCTGATCCCCCCCGACGAATCTACCAGCCCCTCCACCACCAGGCTGCCGCCCACCCCCGGCCTCTTTCGCAGCTACACTCGCCAGCAAATGGCGCAGTCTCAGCTACCCAATAGCTCCTTTGGCCAACTTATCGAGCACAGCTACACGCCGAACGGAGGCTGGTATGTCATGGTTATCCCCCAAGCGTTTCAAATAGAAAGCTACGGCTCTGGTGGGACTAATCACTTCACGCCCTACTCCTATGATCGCCATGTGCCCCTGGCACTCTACGGCGCGCCCTTTGCCCCCGGAACCTATCACGGACGCGTCGAACCGGTGGACATCGCCGCTACCTTTGCCTCGCTTCTCGGCATCAATCAGCCATCCGCTTCGATAGGGCATATTCTCACGCAGTCCCTCAGACCGGCCTCCGCGGTCGTTTATCCGAAACCTGTTCCCGCACACAAAGCTGTACCTGCACACGCACATACCGCGCACAAGAGGACAGCAGATGAGACCCATCCGTGAAGACAGATATGCGCGTGCAGTTCGCGGGGATTGAGCTGACGAACCCGGTGCTGGCGGCGAGCGGCACTTTTGGCTATGGGATCGAGTTCGAGGAGATCGTCTCGCTGGAGCGCATCGGCGGCTTCGTCACCAAAGGGCTGTCGCGTGAACCTATGGCCGGCAACGAAGTTCCGAGGCTGATCGAGACGGCCTCCGGAATGATGAACTCCATCGGCCTGCAGAACATTGGAGTGAAGGCATTCATCGAAAAAAAACTGCCCGAACTGCGGCGTTATCGACAGTGTGCCGTCATTGCAAATGTCTTCGGAAACCAGGTGACCGATTACTTAGAAGTCATCCGCCAGCTGAATGACGCCGAAGGCATCGCCGCCTACGAGCTGAATGCCTCTTGCCCGAATACAGACCACGGTGGCATGGCCTTCGGAACCGATCCGGTCACACTGGACGAACTGGTCTGGCGCACGAAACAGATCGCCAAACGGCCGCTCATCGTTAAGCTCTCCCCCAACGTGACTTCGATCGGGGAGTTGGCGCGATGCGCGCAAACCGCCGGCGCCGACGCGCTATCGCTGGTAAATACCTTTGTTTCGTTAGCCATCGATGTGGAGACGCGCAGACCCCGGATCGCCAACGTTACAGCCGGTCTGTCCGGACCGGCAATCAAGCCGATTGCAGTGCGAATGGTCTGGGAAGCAGCCCGTGTGGCAACGATACCCATACTTGGCATGGGGGGAATTCTTTCGCCTGAGGATGCGGTCGAGTTCCTGCTCGCCGGCGCAACCGCCGTGCAGGTGGGTACGGCCAGCTATGCCGATCCACGCGCCGTTGAGCGCATCGCCAAAGGATTGGAACAGTGGTGTACACGCCATCAGATCGAGCGCGTGAGTGAGCTGACCGGCACCCTCGACGTTACACCGCGGCCCAGACAAATCCCCGAGAGCTAAGACAGTTTTCAGGCCAGGTAGGAAGAAAGGTAAGTTTTTGAGGAATCCAAGGGGGCTTCCCGCGTTACGCGACATTCCGCGGCGAGCGTCCGCCCAGTTCTTCCGGAATGTGTTCCTGTAGCACGCGAGCCTGCGCTAGCGCAACACCGGTAATGTATACCGGAGCGGGAGTGGCCACGGCCACCAGCACCCAAGAGAGGAGAGAAACCAGCAACCCCAGCGCTGCCGCTGTCTGCAATGTCAGGGCTACATAGCGGTGCTCGAGGTGCATTACGAGCGCCCAGTTGCGCAATGGCTCTAGGTGATGAATGACCGCCAGCGCAAAGACGAACGCAAGGATAGAGAGGGTACTGATTCCGATGAGGGTAACGTCGATGGTCCGGTGAAGACGCTGACGACGCCGACAATGGTCACAGAGTCGAAGGTGCTCTTCGTAGTCGGTACGCATCTCCGGGGAAATTCCGGAAATATCGTAGCGCCAACTCGAAAGAATGTCGCCCACGACCTGATCGGTGCACTCTGCCATCGTTACTCGCGATTCCTGTGCCCCAGCTTGCCAAATAGTACCATTTGTCCGGAAATTTTCCAGACAATTCGATAATTCAGCGCGTGCGGGTGGCGTTACTCCTAGTATAAATCACTTCGCCTACAGAACAATAGATGCCATTGGTCCGTCCTGAGTCGCAAGTAACAACCGGTTACCCAGTAAGCTCATTCGATCCCGTAAGGCGCGCTCCGCTGAAATCCGTGCGAGCTCGGGAAGGTTGTTGCTTTCCGACAAATGCGCCAGGATCACATATGCGGCCTGACCGTCGTAGCCATTCTCCAGAAATTCCGCGGCGGCGTGATTCGAAAGATGCCCCACCCGCGACATGACTCGCTGCTTCACCGACCATGGGTACGGCCCGTCACGCAGCATATCCAGGTCGTGATTCGACTCGAGCATCAGAACGTCGCACCTGCGAAGGCGCATGGCCGCATGGGAAGGTATGTAGCCGAGGTCGGTCGCCAGTCCAATCCTCACTCCCTCCGCCTCAAAAACGAAGCCGACAGGGTCGGCGGCGTCATGCGGAATGGTGAACGGAATGACCGCAATGTCTCCCACGGAAAACGCCTGCCCCGCCGAAAAGTATTCGACTCCCGGCAGCGTGGCAGGGTCCGCTTTTACCTTCATTTCGTCCGAGCATAGAGTCTCCTGCTCCTCTTCGAACGCTTCGGCGTCTTCAATGTCAGGATTTACGGGCGCGGCCGCCTGCGCCGCCTGCTGCTTTCGCTCGGCCAGCCAGTCGGCATACGTCATGCGTTTGCGCGGTGTAATCCAGCGAATCCAGGCGCGATGGGTTGATTCGGTGAAATAAACTGGGATGCCCAGCTTGCGCGCTGTCACCGCCAGCCCCTGCACATGATCCTGGTGCTCATGGGTCACAAGAATCGCATCGAGGGTCCGGGGATCTTCACCCGCGGCCAGCATGCGCTTGAAAAGTTCGCGACAGGACACGCCCGCATCCACAAGAATTCGCGTGCGTGTGCTGGAGACAACCGTGCTGTTGCCCCGGGAACCGCTGGCCAGCACCGTCATCCGCACCATGCTGATGAGAATACGCCTAATTGGTGTGGAAGACAGGGCAGAAACTCGGCGAGGAATCAGCCTTAGCTACAGGCGTTTCGTTTAGGAACGCTGGAACTGGTCTCATAAATCTCTCGCCGCTGGTGAGGCCACGTGTGAGTCCGCCATTGAAGCAGGCTCAGGCTTCCGGCCGAAGCCCAAAAACTATGCATGAGACCAGTTCTAGCCATACCGGGAGCGGGCTATAGCCATCCACTCTGTTGCGCGCTCCTTACGATCGGGAAAACGTGTGGACAGTATTGCGCCCCATGCTGCTCCCTGAAGATCGCGGGCTGCGAAAAACGGCTTCAGGCGAGCTGGATCCAACTGGCCGCCGTAACTCGCCAGCGCGACCTCTCCGGGCTCAAGAGATGTGCGCACGAAGCAGGCGAGGTCCCACTCGATCGGCCCACAACAGGCATCCTCAAAATCCGTCCATACGAGGCCTTTGCGGGTTTTCAGGAGATTCTTCTTGTGCGCGTCGCCGTGCAGGGGTTGCTCGGAAAGCCGCAGCGCTTCAATCTCGGCTGAGACCACGGCAAATCCGCGGCGAAGCATGGCGATATCCGCTGGATCGACGGTATTCCACGGCGCGATCTCGTCGAGCCACTGCGGGATTTCCGCAAACGGGCTCAAACGCCGCAGGGTGCCGCGATAGCCGCGCAAGGCCCCGTGCAGATCGCGCAGAAAGCGGCCCGTTTCGTTCGCGCCGACTATATAGTTGCGATCGTGCTCGACGAACTCCCAGAAGGTCAGCGCGAAACTATCGTGCTGGTGCGGACCGGGGGGTAGATCCCGGCTCGGCGGCACCACGGGAAAGTCACGAGCGGCAAGATATCCGGCCAGATCGAGATCGACCGCGAGCCACCACTGCGCAGGTTTGCGAACCAGTGCAGTGGTTGTGGCCACACGCGCGACAACAGGCGAGGGTACAAGATGCACCAGCACATTGCTGCCATCGGCGACGATTTCAGCATGATCACTGCACGGCAGGCCAAGGCCGCGGGCGACGGCAAGGGCGGCGGTGACGGCACGGCGGCTATAGTCATCCATCGTCTACCGGTATTTATATCTCTGCAGTCGCAGATTCGGCTAGCCGATGGTCAGGGTGTTGACTACGCGTTTGAACTGCTTTCCGATATGGGCGGCAAAGGCCGTCGAAGCGGCGCTCACGCTGCCGATCTCGCCACCGCTGCTGAAATCATGGGCGCCATGCAGAGTTATGTTTTGCGGCGGAGCACCCTTCAGGAAGAAGAGCGTCACCCAGAGCATGGCGGTGTTCTGTTGCTGCGTGCCGCAGCTCACCCGTTTCACGCTGGAGTAGTTGGCCACCTGTACCTCTTTTTGCAATACCTTGCCTCCCTCGATCTGCCAGAGACCACCGACATCGGTGACATTGTTAAGGCATTCGCGAACGAGCGTATATTTGAGAGCCATTGTGGGCTCCTTTCCGTTCGCCCATCGAGGCGAACATGAGAATAGTGCGCTCGGTTCAAAAACGTTTCATCTGAGAGGCAGGGAAGCGGGGTGTCCCTCACAGGCGTGAAGCTAGGTTTGTTTGGGGAGTGGGAAGTTAAGCATCCAGTGGATGCCGAACTTGTCGTTGATCATGCCGAAGCGGGCATTCCAGAACATGTCCTGCAAGGGCAGGGTGACTTCACCACCGGCCGAAAGGGCTTTGAAGAAGGCTTCGATCTCTTCGGCACTTTCGCATTCGATGCACACCGAGATATTGTTGCCCTCATTGAATGTCGATCCCGGCATGTTGTCGGCGGCCATGAGGAAGAGGGTTTCGCCGCGCTTGAGGGCGGAGTGCATGATCAGGTCGCGGGACTCGGGAGTGACCCACGCTGGATCGTCGGGTGTCTCGCCGAAGGTCATGATGAAGAGATCGACGCCGAGGGCTTGCTTATAGAACTCCATGGCGGCGCGACAGTTTCCGTTGAAGTGCAAGTGGGGCGAGATCTGTTTCATGGATGCTCCATTCACGCTGATGATGGCTTTCAGTTCACTCGTATTGATAAAAGCCGCGTCCGCTCTTGCGCCCAAGCCAGCCGGCGTCGACCATGCGAATCAGTAAGGGACAGGGCCGGTACTTTGGATCGCCGAGGCCGTCTTCGAGAACGCGCATGATATCGAGGCACACATCCAGGCCGATAAAATCGGCCAGCGTCAGCGGACCCATGGGATGCGCCATGCCCAATTTGAAGACCTCGTCGACGGCTTCGGGTGTCGCGACGCCTTCCATGACGGCGAACATCGCTTCGTTGAGCAGTGGCATCAGCACGCGGTTCGAGACGAACCCAGGGGCGTCGTTCACCTCGACGGGGGTCTTGCCAAGGCGCTCAGCCAGTCCCCTCACTGTGTCATAGGTGGCCTGCGAAGTCGCCAGCCCGCGAATGACCTCGACCAACTTCATCACCGGAACGGGATTGAAAAAGTGCATCCCGATGACCTGCACGGGCCGTTTGGTCTGCGCACCGAGCTTCGTGATCGAAATGGACGAGGTGTTTGTGGCCAGGATGATTTGTTCCGGAAGGAGGGTGTCGAGCTCGGCGAATATCTGCCGCTTAACCTCGAATTTTTCCGTCGCGGCCTCGATCACGAAGTCGCAGGCGCTTAGCGCGGATCTGTCGAGCGTGCCCTGAATCCGGGCAAGAGACGCGTCCATCTCGTGCTGGGTGAGTTTGGCGTTGCCGACTTCGCGCGCAAGATTTTTGCGGATTGTTTCCACGCCGCGGTCGAGAAAGCGCTGCTCCACCTCGCAAAGTAGAACGCCCAGGCCGCTCCGCGCAAACACATGTGCGATGCCGTTACCCATCGTGCCGGCGCCGAGCACACCCACTGTCCTGATCTCACCCATTCGCTTCACCTCAAAACAAATGAGTCTATCAGGGCGAAAGCCGTCGGCGTTGGACTAAACCGCCTTCACCAGCACGCAAGTCACGTTGTCGTGGCCTCCGGCGGCTTTGGCGGCTTCGATCAGGCGGCCGCAAATCTGTTCAAGATCCCCGGTTTCGTTCAGCATCGCGCCAATTAGCTTATCGGACAGCTCCTTCGTTAGCCCATCCGAGCATAGCAACAAGACGTCGTCGGGCTGCAAGGATAACTCGGCTATGTCCGCCGAGACCGACGTCTGCGTGCCGATCGCCCGCGTAATCACGTTTCGCAGCGGAGAGCGCTCCGCCTCGTCCTGGGTAAGCTGACCCAGCCGCACCTGCTCGTCGACCAGAGAATGATCATGCGTCAGCCGTCTCAGATGGCCGCGGCGAAAGAGGTAGCAGCGGCTGTCGCCCACATGTCCGATCAGCGCGCGATCGCCTCCGATGGCCACCGCTACCAGAGTCGTTCCCATACCGTGCAGCGCCGCCTCTTTTTCAGCTCGAGCATGCACCAGCCGGTTTGCCGTGGCGATCGCCTCTTCAAGGACCTTCCTGCGATTCTCCTGCGACTCCGCCACGCACAACTGATTGATCAGAGTATCCACAGCGATGCGGCTGGCCACTTCGCCAGCGGCCGCGCCGCCCATGCCGTCGCAGAGGGCAAAGACCCCGGCTTCGACACAGCACCCAAAGGCATCTTCATTGGTAGTGCGCACCTGGCCTACATCTGTCCGGCCTGCGGCTTCAAGGTTAACCATTTTTCAATATCTCTAAAATCCAATCTTTAGAATCTGCTCAAAGATACACGTTCTACCCCACTCCGCGCCCGATTTCTTGGCTGGAACCTTCCCTCACCTGTTCCTTGCGGTACCCGAAGTTTGCTGCTAGGTTGATGGGAAGAAATGCTCTCCCGCATACGTAAGTTTTTGCTCCCGTTGGGGGTTACCGTCCTCTCGTTTGGCTTTGTCGCGCACGCTGCAGAATGCTCCGTCGCACAGCCCCATCCGCTCACTCAGGAACAGGTAGCTCTCATCGCTGGCAAATTTCCTCAAGCTGAAGCGCTTTATCGGCAGAAAATCGCCCAGCAGCCGAAGGATGCCGAGCTTACCGCCGGGCTGGTCCGCACCCTTCTTGTCGAGCAGAAAGTCGACGAAGCCGAATCTACCTTAAAGGTGGCCCTTACCACAGCGCCGCAGTCGGTTGAGTTGCTGACTGCCCAGGCAGAGGTCCAGCATCGCCAGGGAGTTCCGTGGGACGAGGAGAAAACACTGCAGGACGCGCAGCAGGCTGACCCCTGCTATCCGCGTCTGCATTTGAGCCTGGCGAATTACTACCGGTTCAACTCTTTTTATGCGTCAGCTGTTCGCGAAATCAAGCTTGCGCATCAGCTCGATCCCTACGATCCCGAAATTCGACGCGCATGGATACCGGCTATGCCCCTCCAGCAGCGCATCGACGAGGTGAAGGCATATCTCGCGGCCAGCGACACCGACGTCGATTCCCTCCGCCGCGCTCAGTTCGAACTGACTCGACTCGAAAACCGATTGGGCAGCCGGAGCAGCGCGTGTCAACTGGCGTCGCCCGTTACCACGACGGAAATTCCCTTTATCCCCATCTTGATCGATGCCACCCGCATCCGTGGCTGGGGATTGGACGTCTATTTCAACGATCATAGGTCGCGTCTTCAGGTCGATACTGGCGCGAGCGGTCTCAATGTTAGTCGCCCTGTGGCCGAGCGCGCGGGACTGAAGCCCATCATGCGATCCGAATTTAGTGGCGTAGGCGACAGGGGCGCGCAGAGCGGTTATCTCGCGTATGCCGACTCGATTAAGATCGGCGGACTTGAGTTCAGGAACTGCCTGGTGGAGGTAAGTGACCGCAGAAGCATCGTCGATACCGACGGACTGATCGGCACAGATGTTTTCTCTAGCTTCCTTGTCACCCTGGACTTTCCCTGGCATAAACTGACCCTCGGCCCGCTGCCGCCTTATCCCGGCGCCACCGCTACTTCTGCAGCCCTCAACACTGAGCAGGACAGTCCCACCGAAAGCAGCGAGGCTGCGCCAACAGGAGGAACAGCACAGGATACAAAGACCACCTCGGCCACGCCAGTCTCCATTGGCCCGCATGACCGCTATATCGCACCCGATATGAAGACCTGGACCCGCGTCTATCGTGTCGGCCACAATCTGATCGTTCCCACCGCGCTCAACAACAAGCGAATGCGGCTCTTTATCGTCGACACCGGGGCCGATAGCACATCCATATCGCCCGATGCCGCCCGCGAAGTCACCAAGGTGCATTCCGATCCTCGTGCCATCGTGCACGGCGTCTCCGGCAATGTAGCCGACGTCTATTCCAGCGACAGAATTGTCTTCCGGTTTGCGCACCTGCAGCAGGAGAAGGACAACGTTCTCACCTTCGATACCTCTACCTTAAGCAAAGACACGAAAACGGAGATCGCCGGATTTATCGGTTTCGACCTGCTCGGCCTGCTGATGGTACAAATCGACTACCGCGATGGCCTGATGAACTTCCAGTACTCGGCGGACCGGGGATATCAGCACATTCGTTAGTGCGGGAGAATTTGCGATCGGCGTTATGTCTGCTTCCTAACTGGGATATCACCCTGATTGTCACGAATTCATTCCTGATTCAACTATCATCGGTGACACCGCTGACGGGGTCTCACACGAGGGGCCTTCGCGGAGTGCTTTGAACTCGATGCCGCTTCACGGCGCTCAATGAGTCATGCCGAATATAAGGCGTGTCGTGACAGGTTGCCCTGGAGGTAGAACGAATTGCCGGATGCGGACAAACCCGCAGAAACCCTGACCGATAATGGGCCCCGACCGTTCCGCGTGGATCTATCCGCAGACGAATTCGCGGTAGGAGACTTCGTCGGAAAATTTGTGCTGAAGCAACGTCTTGGAGCGGGCGGGATGGGCGTGGTCTATCTTGCCGAACGTCCTGACCAGCAGACCGGCCCAGTTGCCATCAAGGTTGTGAAGCGGGGCATGGACACGGAAGATGTCGTGCGCCGCTTCAACCGCGAGTGCGACATGCTCGCTTCACTCCAAGTCGCATCCGAATATCGCGCACTTTGAATTCGCCGACATCACTCCCAGCGGTCTTTCCTACTTCGTGATGGAATACATCGATGGCGAGCGCATCGATACGTACCGTCGAGAGCAACAGCTGAACATCGACGAGTTGCTGCGGCTGTTTTCTGATGGTGTCGCGAGCGGTGCAGGCCGCGCATCAGCGGACGATTGTTCACCGAGACCTGAAGCCGAGCAACATCCTGGTCACGCGCGACGGCGTTCCGAAGCTGTTGGATTTCGGAATCGCCAAGACGCTGCAGGGCGAACCGTCCGACCAAACCTTCTCGACAGCGCCAGGCATGCGGATGATGACGCCCCGATACGCGAGCCCGGAACAGATCGAGGGCTACGCCGCAGACGTCAGAATGGACATCTATTCGCTTGGCGTCATTTTGTATGAGCTGATTACGGGCGCGCATCCGCAGCGGGTGGACGATCTGTCGATTTCAGAGGCAATGCAGCGCATTTGCAATGATGAACCGATCCCGCCGAGCTCGGTTGCCTGCGAGACGGCGAACCTGATGCCGAAGGATCGCGAACTGAGACGCGACCTGGACAACATTCTGCTCAAGGCTTTGCATAAGGATCCGAATCGGCGTTATGGCTCCGCCGAACAGTTAGCGCAGATATCGAACGATATCTGGAAGGGCAGCCTGTATCCGCCCGGCCGGATACTCACTTCTACAAGGTCAATAAGTTCGTTCGGCGGCACCGCTCTCTGGTTGCAGGGTCCGTCGCTTTCGTTGTGCTGCTGATCGGGTCAACGATCCTGGTTGCGTGGCAGGCCCATGTGGCACGAGTGCAGCGCGCCGTCGCCGAGAGGAGATTCTCAGATGTGCGCAGTCTGGCCAACTGGCTGGTCTTCGATTTTCATGACCGCATTGAGAAGTTGCATGGGGCCACCGAGGCTCGGCAATTATTAATTCAGCGCGCGCTGCAATACCTCGACGGGCTATCCCATGAGTCGGCCGGCGATCCGGGACTGCAGCGGGAGATTGCGCAATCGTACCTGAAGCTGGGCGATGTTCTTGGCTATCCTAACGACGCCAACCTCGGCGACCGCAAGGGAGCGCTGGACAGCTACGGCAAGGCTCTGGCTATTTTGGATGGTCTGGCGCCTTCGAAGGCGGGCACTCCCGCCGCCACTCCCGATGTCCTGCGCAATATCGCCACCGTACATCAGCGGATTGGGGAGATGCTCCTCAAAGGCGGGAATACGAGCGAGGCATTCGATCAGGTGATGACGGGACAGAAAATCCTCGAGGAATTGGTGCGGAGCGGAAGGATTGACCGCTCGACGAGGAGCGACCTTGCCATCAGCTACTCCAAAGTCGGCCAATCGTACGAAAGGCGTGGTGAAACCACAGAGGCGTTGGCGCAGTATAAATCCGCGATGGAGCTTTTCCAGGCTCTGCACAGAGAGGCTCCGCATGATCTTCAAGCATCGCGTAACGTAACCGTGGCCTACTCCAAGCTTGGCGATATGGATCTCGCCGTTGGGCATCTGGAGGATGCACTTGCAAACTACCGCTCCTCGATGGAGATCCGGGAGCGGCTGGTTGCCGGGAATCCGAATAATCGCGAAGCCGCGCGCGACTTGGCGACGGTCTACGACCGCATGTCTACCGTTTATCAGGATCAGAAGCGCTACGAAGAGGCTCTTAGTTACGAACGAAAGACTCTGGCAATTGACCTCACGCCCTGGACCGCGATCCGAAGGACGCGGATACAAAAGGTGATGTTGCCAGCGATTACAGCGCCATTGCCGACCTGGCGTCAGGACTGGGCCGGTGGTCGGAAGCGCTGGCCGGGCAGCAGAGAGCGCTGCAGATTCGAAAGGAACTTCATTCGCAGTCGCCGATGGATACCGACATAACCGCGGAGATGGCCGATAGCGCTTTATATGTGGGCCTGGCGCAGGCAAAGCTCGGGAAGCGCGAGGCGGCGGGAAATCTGCAAATGGCACGAAGCCTGATCGAAGAACTGCACCGGGCTGACCCGGGCAATGCCATGTATCACGAGGAGCTGGCCAAGACGTACCTGTTCGCTGGCAAGGCAATGGAAGCCTTGGGGCAGCGCAGCACTGCCTTGGCCTTCTACAAGAAGAGCATGGGTGTTTATCAGGAGCTGAAAACCCAGGATAAGAACAGCTTTGAAGCCGATGTAAGAATGGAAGAGGCAGCCAAAGGTATTCAGAGCGTTTCGGTTTCCCGGACTTCTGAAACGCGGGATTAGTCTTCCGCCTCACAGAATGACGGAATCTTTATCCCCTTCTTACTTGCCCTTGGCGAACTCCAGCCGCGCTTCGGCTTCGTGGATGATTTCGAGGGCTTCGGCGTATTTTTCAGCGTCGTCGCCGGCTTCATTCCACATCTGGCGGCCGTGGTCGAGCTTTGCCTGCACAACAGCGATGTCGATCTCTTCCTTCGGACGAGCGCTTTCGACGAGAACGGTCACGCGCTCGGGCAGCACTTCGACAAAGCCCCGGGCCACGCTGAAGCTCCGTTCTCCGCCTTCGCCGCCGTGCAGGCGCATAACGCCGGGTCCGATCACGGCAAGCAGCGGCGCGTGGCCGTAGAGGACTTCGAAGTAGCCGGACCTCGACGGCACCTCGACCGCATCCACTGATTGATCGATGAGGATGCGATCGGGAACCACAAGCCTGACCTGCAAACGATTCGTATCAGCCATAGTTACCTTTACGCTGTCGCCTTCATCTTCTCAGCCGCTTCCAGCACTTCCTCGATGGTTCCCTTCATGTAGAAGGCCTGCTCGGGGATATCGTCGTGCTTGCCTTCGATCACTTCCTTGAAGCTGCGAACCGTGTCGGCAATCTTGCAGTAGCGGCCCGCCATGCCGGTGAACTGCTCGGCGACATGAAAGGGCTGCGAAAGGAACTTCTGCACCTTGCGCGCGCGATTGACCGTGGTCTTGTCTTCCTCGGAAAGCTCGTCGATGCCGAGAATCGCGATGATGTCCTGCAGGTCCTTGTAGCGCTGCAGAATGCGCTTCACGCCCTGGGCAACGTCGTAGTGCTCCTGCCCGACAATGCGGGGGGTGAGGATGCGCGAACTCGAAGCCAGCGGATCGACGGCTGGATAAATGCCCAGTTCCGACAGGGGACGTGAAAGCACCGTGGTCGCGTCGAGGTGAGCGAAGGTGGTCGCTGGCGCGGGATCCGTCAAGTCGTCGGCCGGCACGTACACGGCCTGTACCGAAGTGACGGAGCCTTTCTTGGTTGAGGTGATGCGCTCCTGTAGCTCTCCCATTTCAGTCGCCAGATTCGGCTGGTAACCCACGGCCGAGGGCATGCGGCCCAGCAGTGTCGAAACCTCGGAGCCGGCCTGCGTGAAGCGGAAGATATTGTCGATGAAGAGCAGCGTGTCGGCGCCCTCATTATCACGGAAATACTCAGCGACAGTAAGGGCGCTGAGCGCCACGCGCAGACGCGCTCCGGGCGGTTCGGTCATCTGGCCGTAGATGAGCGCGGCCTTCGACTTGGTGTGGTCGTGGATGTCGATGACCTTGGCCTCCTGAAACTCGAGCCAGAGGTCGTTGCCCTCGCGGGTGCGCTCGCCAACGCCGGCGAAGACGGAGAATCCGCCGTGCTGCGCGGCCACGTTGTTGATGAGTTCCTGGATAACAACGGTTTTGCCGACGCCGGCGCCCCCGAAAAGGCCGGTCTTGCCGCCCTTGAGGAAGGGCTGGATGAGATCGATGACCTTCACGCCGGTCTCGAACATCTCCTCGTGGGTCGCCTGCTCGTCGAAGGCTGGAGCCTCGCGGTGAATCGGCATGCGTTTATCGGTCTTGATGGGGCCGAGCTCGTCGACCGGCTCGCCAATCACGTTGAGCACGCGGCCCAGCGTCTCACGGCCCACAGGCACGGTGATGGGACCGCCGAGGTCGATGGCCTTCATGCCGCGCACCATGCCCTCGGTCGCCTCCATGGCTACGCAGCGCACGCGCCCTTCGCCCAGATGCTGCTGGACCTCAAGGATCACATTGACAGGTGTGGGAACGTTGAAGCCTTCGCTGATGACGCGCAGCGCCTGATAGATGAAGGGAATCCTGGCCTCGTCGAATTGCACGTCGACGGCCGGACCGGATATCTGAATCACTTTGCCGATGTTTTCTGCCATAACTTCCTGTCTTCGAACTCCCGAACTGATCTACAACCGCAGCCAGTCTCTGTTACAACGCGGCTGCGCCGCTCACGATCTCAATAATTTCCTTGGTGATGGCTGCCTGGCGCGCACGGTTCATGGCCAGGGTGTACTTGTCGATCATCTCCGAAGCATTGTTGGTCGCCGAATCCATCGCTGTCATGCGGGCAGCCTGCTCGGCGGCTACCGACTCCAGAAACGCGTGGTTCAACTGCGATGTGAGGTATCTAGGGAGGATCGCATCGAAGATTTCCTGCGGCGATTGCTCGTAGATGTAATCCACCTCTGCGGTGCCGAAGTTCTTTGCCTCGTCCTCATACTGCTGGATACAGGCTTCGAGCTCCCCGGGCAGAATGCTGACGCCCGCCGTCATGGCCGCGCGAGCTGCCTCCACGCGCTCCTCGATGGACAAATCCTGCGCTGCGACGATCTCATGTTTGCCAAATTCAATGATGGGCAGAATGCGCTCGACCACGAGGCGTTGTGCGATCACCGATTTGAATTCGTTGTAGACGATATACGCCGCGTCGATCTCCTCATGCGTGTAGCGGGCGACGATCTCCTCTCCCAGCTCACTGACGCGGTCGAAGTCTACCTTATCGAGCAGGCCGGGGTGGTCGCCGATGACCTCGACGCGGCCTACGCGCTGCCGCTCTGGACGCGGAGTCCTCTCCTCGCCGTTTTGTTCGGCGAACTTTGCGACCGGATAACGCCGCCGGAAGAGATCGCGGCCCTTGCGGCCGATGGCCTCAACATCAATCTGTTTGTTGTGGTTCTGATCGATGAACTGCAGCGTCGCCTTGATGATGTTCGCATTGAAGGCTCCGGCAAAACCCTTGTCGCCGGAGACGACAATCACCAGCACGCGCTTTTCCTCTCGCGTTCTGAGCAGGGGATGACGCACGGCCCCCGTTTCGGGGTCGTATATCTCAATACGCCGCTTCAGCGATTCCAGCACGCTGGCCAGCATGGCCGCGTAGGGCCGCGAGTTGATCGCACGGTCCTGGGCGCGGCGCAGCTTCGCTGCCGCGATCATCTTCATGGCCCGGGTAATCTGGCGCGTGCTCTTGACGCTGCGAATGCGCCGCCGTAAATCGAGGATGCTCGCCATGTTTTAGCTCTGCTTCACCGCTACCTTTGCGTCCTGGTGCTCGGCTAGGAAGTTTGCCTTGTATTCCTTGAGCGCATCGCTGATGCGGCCCTTAAGCGCGTCGTCGAGCGCCTTCTTGGTCGCGATGTCGTTCAGCAGCGCCGTCTGACCGGAATCGAGGTAGGAGTACAGCCCGTCTTCGAAGGCGCGGATGAAAGGAACCTTGACGTCGTCGAGGAAGCCCTGTGTTCCGGCGAAGAGAATAATCACCTGTTTCTCCGCGGTTAGCGGCTGGAACTGCGGCTGCTTCAGCAACTCGGTCAGGCGCTGCCCGCGATTGAGCTGGTTCTGCGTGATCTTATCGAGGTCGCTGCCGAACTGAGAAAACGCCGCCAGTTCGCGATACTGCGCCAGGTCAAGCTTGAGCGTCGAGCCGACCTGTTTGATGGCTTTGATGGCGGCGGAGAATCCGACGCGCGAGACAGAGAGGCCGACGTTCACCGCGGGGCGGACGCCGGAATTGAAGAGGTCGGTTTCGAGGAAGATCTGGCCGTCAGTAATGGAGATTACATTGGTCGGAATATAGGCCGAAACGTCGCCCGCCTGCGTCTCGATGATGGGCAGCGCGGTCAGCGATCCTCCACCCTTCTCGTTACTCAGCTTCGAGGCGCGCTCCAACAGACGGGAGTGAAGATAAAACACATCGCCCGGATATGCCTCGCGTCCCGGGGGACGGCGCAGCAAAAGCGAAATTTCTCGGTACGCGGTCGCATGCTTGGAAAGATCGTCGTAGATAAGCAGCGCGTGCTGGCCCTTGTCGCGGAAGTACTCGCCCATAGCGCAGGCCGCGTACGGCGCAAGATACAGCATGGGAGCCGGCTCCGATGCCGAAGCCGCGACCACGATGGTGTAGTCCATCGCGCCGTGTTCGGTCAGCGTCTGTACAACCTGTGCGATCGACGACCGCTTCTGCCCGATCGCGCAATAAACGCAGATCAGGTCTTTCCCCTTGCTGTTGATAATGGTGTCCAGGCCGATGGCGGTCTTGCCCGTCTGGCGGTCGCCGATAATCAGCTCGCGCTGGCCGCGGCCGATGGGGACCATCGAGTCGATAGCCTTCAGGCCGGTCATCATCGGCTCGCGTACCGGCTGCCGGTCAATCACGCCCGGTGCCAGGCGCTCCACAGGCAGAGTCTGCGTGGTTGCGATCGGCCCCCTGTCGTCGATCGGGTGGCCCAGCGAATTCACTACCCGGCCAATCATTGCGTCGCCCACCGGCACACTCAGAATCTTGCCCGAGCGCTTGACCTGGTCACCCTCACGAAGCTCGGTGTACTCACCCATCAGCACTGCGCCCACCTGGTCTTCTTCCAGGCTCATGGCCAATCCGGCGACGCCGTGCGGAAAGTCCAGCAACTCGCCCGCCATCACCTTGTCCAGGCCATGCAGGCGCGCAATGCCGTCACCCAGCGAGATGATTGTTCCTACTTCATCCACGCGGATCTTCGAGTCGTAGTTTGCGATCTGCTCCTTCAGGAGCTGCGTAATTTCATCTGCCTTTATCTGAGCCATGCTTCACTTTTCCGACAGGGTCTTTTTTGATATCTGTTTGTTGTTCCGACGCCCAAGGCCTGTCAACGCTGGGGTCCAGTTAACAGCGCCTAGCTTGCCGCCAATTGCTCTTCCAACCGGTCCAGCCGGCCGCGTACCGATCCGTCATACACGGTACTGCCTACGCGCACAATCACGCCACCTACGAGCGATGAATCCTCATGAAAGTTGGCGCTGATCCGGGTTTTCGTCAGTTCGGCGACGTGTGCCGCGACTGTTGCGCGCTCTGCGTCGTCCAGCTTACGCGCCGTAGTTACATCCACTTCGGAAATACCCAGCCGACGGTTCATCTCGCGGCGAAAGTCGGTGACCATTTCACCGAACGCATGAAGCCGGTCATGAGCGATCAGCACCGCGATAAAATTTCGCGTCTGCCGAGCCATCCCCAGTCGTACATTCAATTTGTCGAGGATCGTAATCTTCTCCTCAACTGGAAATGAAGGATCGAGCAACACCTCGCGAAGTCCCGCGCTCTCATGCCAGGCTGCGCCAAAATCGCCAAGCTGGTTCTCGACATCGACCGGATTGAGATGCGCTTCGGCAATTACATCGGCCAGGGCGCGTGCGTATCGGGCTGCAAAGGCCGGCATTAGTTCCGCTCCCCTTTGAGATTCTCGCCGAAGCTACGGATCAGCAACCGATCGCCCTCAGGACCCAGGCGAATCCCTTGCCGTGCGTGATCTACGGCCAGCTGCGCCGCGAACTTCTTCACCTCGCGCTGTGCCGCCGCACCGGCCGCCTCAATCTCCTGGCTCGCCGAGGCCACAATACGCTGCCGTTCCGCTTCGAGTGATTCCTGAATGCGCTTTTCGTCGTTCAGGCTGTCCTGCTCCGTCTGCCGGCGGATCGCCTCAATGTCGATGTCTAGCTTGGACAGCCGCTCCTCGACAACCGCCAGGCGCTCATTGGCTTCGGCGGCAGCCAGCCGCGCATCCAGCAATTGCTTTTGCAGGGTTTCTCCGCGCTTGCGAAATATCTTCGGAACGGTCCGGAACACAAACCAGAGAACGACGGCAATCAGCAGCCCCTTATTTATGTATTCAAAAACCGTGGCTGCTGTCTCCGTGCTCATGTGCAAACGACGCGCGATGCTCTCGACAGCCGGCGAGTGACGAAACGCCTCCATCCCAGAGGGGGTCTCTTCCGGAGGAACTGAAGCCTGGGCTGTAGCCTCATGCCCAGACTGCTCCTGCGCGCGAGCGCTCCCGGGCACCAACAGAAGCGTCAGCAAGGGAAGGGCCAGCAGTAACATTGGAAAGCGCGTCTTTGAAGTGGTCTTCATCGAGCTTCCTCCGCATTCATTACCTCGGAGGGGAGAATGACCCTCAGAATCTGCCCCGCCAGCTGGTCCACCGAGGCCTCGATCTGACGCCGAGCCGCTTCCGCTTCCGCCTCTATCGCTACGCGAGCCGCGTCCACCCGCTCTTCCGCTGCGAGCCGCGCACTGACCAGGGCGCTCTCCCGTTGCGCATTCCACTGCTTTACCCGTTCCTCGCGCCGGTGGAAGATTTCAGCACGGGCCGCGCGCAATCTCGCCTCATATTCCTGGCTCTTTGCATCGGCCGCGGCGATTGCGGCATGGGCCTTCTCGATCGCGCCCTGGGTTCGCTCGCGCCGTTCGGCTAGGGTGCGCATCAGCGGACGATAAAGCACAAAACGGTAAGCCAGCACCAGGCCCACGAAAATGATGATCGTCGGCACAGAGCCGAGCACAAGTTCGTCAAGTTGACGCAGCAGTTCATCCATTATGATTGAGCCGACGTTTGCAGTTGGAAGCTAGTGGAAAGGTAAGCGGAACTCTAGGTTGTAGCAGAGGTTAAAACGCGGTGTCAACGCACGACACGCACGTCCAGATGAAGCCCCTGAAATCTCTGGGCAAATATAACCTTGAAATATCTTGACTCGCCGTCACACCGGCGTACACTCAGAGTATCACCTATGACCCGGTTCAGGGTCCAATGAGCCGGATGTTTGGGACCTACCTCTGCTCCCCTACATCCGGCTCATTTCTGTTTCAGCCCGCCTCATAGCTTCGTTCGATACTGCCGGTAACGCCCTAACAGAGAGGCCGGGCCGGCCACCGTCATGGCCACGGAATTTCCCACAAATTCCCGCTCGCGGATCAGCGCGCCCCCGTCCAGAGCGGCCAGCACATCGCCCTGCGACTGGGGAATCTCGAATCGCTGCTCCACAATCGGGTCTGCTACCAGAGCGGCATCGATATGGGTGAGCAGATTTTCCATGCCACAGCCGAGTTTGGCCGAGACAGCTACCGCGCCGGTGGCCGCAAGCGCCTTCCTTTCATTCTCGGGGAGCAGGTCGATCTTGTTCAGCACTTCAATGCGAGGCTTGGACAGCACGTCCAGCTCGCCAAGTACTTTTTCTACCTCCGACTTGTGCTCTTCCTGCATGGGACTCGAGCAGTCACGTACGTGCAGCAGGACCTCGGCCTTCTGCACCTCTTCAAGCGTTGCGCGAAACGAAGTTACCAGCGTATAGGGCAGGTTGCGGATGAACCCCACCGTGTCCGACAGCAGCACCTTACGGCGGCTGGGCAGCAGAATCGCCTTAAGTTTTGGATCGAGCGTGGCAAACATGCGCGCCGATTCAAGTACCCCGGCCTGGGTCATGGCGTTGAACAGGGTGCTCTTGCCCGCATTGGTGTAGCCCACCAACGCCACCGCCGGCACAGGCACCGATTCTCGTCGCTGCCGTTGCTGCGTCCGAATGCGGCGCACGCCCTCGATCTCCTGCTTCAAATGCAGCAGCCTGCGCTGAATTCTGCGGCGATCGGTCTCCAGCTGCGTCTCGCCCGGTCCGCGTGTACCGATGCCGCCGCCCAGCTGTGACATCGACACGCCCCGTCCCGTCAACCGCGGCAGCATATATTCAAGCTGAGCCAGCTCCACCTGCAACTGCCCTTCGCGCGTACGGGCGTGGCGGGCAAAAATATCCAGGATCAGCTGGGTGCGATCCACCACCCGGCAGGGCAGCGCGTTCTCAAGGTTGCGCAGCTGCGTTGGGGTCAGGTCGTGATCGAAAAGAATCACATCGGCGTTGGTGGAGGCGGCAATGCCCTGCAGTTCCTCGACCTTGCCGCTGCCAATCAGCGTCGCCGGATCGGCCTTCGGTCTGCGCTGGATAATCTCCGCGGCAATCTCCGCCCCGGCCGAGGTCACCAGTTCGCGAAACTCCTGAAGTGAGGCGTCAAGATCGAATGAGGCCCCGGAAGAAGAACCAGATCCGGATGCAGAGCCTGTGAACTCGGCCGCCTCGCCTGCTCCCGTACTGGCCATCGCTGCTTCCCGGGCCAGGACCGCCGAGCGCGTCAAGACCGTACCGGACTGAGTCCGCCGCTGCGCGGTGAGGTTTACGGCGACCAGAAGAGCGCGTTCAGCGGACTGGTTGACGATGGTATTCAATGGGGTGGTAAAGCCTGTCCTATTGCACCGACCACGGCGGGTATCCGCCCGTTAACGCGGGCCGCCGCTTCGTTGCATCCTGATAAATAAGCCCGCTGAGGCAGTATCCCATCTCAGGCGAACACTGCCTAGCCTTTCTGCTCAGGAATTCGCGAGATCCTGTCCCACCGCACCCGCCGAGGCAGATAGTGACGCCGAAGCGCCAGAGCCAGCGCCCAGAGGGCGGTGTTCGCCGTGCAGGACCGACCGGCTGCTGACGACGGTTGAGATAGCATGCTTGAAGATCAATTGCTCCTGGCTGTTGTTCTCAAGCAGCACGGAGTATTTGTCGAAAGACCGGATCTTTCCGGTCAACTTGACTCCACTCACCAGGTAAATCGTGATAGGAGTCTTATCCTTGCGAACGGTATTCAGGAAGGTGTCCTGAATATTCTGCGCCGGCTTGTTGTCCATGTGCCGATCTCCTTCTGTATCTCGACTGTTGAGTTTTTTTGAGTAAAGCGAAAAGCAAATCCAGTACCGCTGCCTTGCCTAAGGCCACTCGACACTGCAATGTGGATACCATCACCATACGGGTTCAACATGCTCAAATCAACTGCTGGCGGCTTCTTTTTTGCGCCTCCTGATAAAGAGACGCCTTGACTCTTGTACGTTGTTGCAGGCGAAATAGCCTCGGCTATTAGATGCAATTCGCCGGCGTTTGCCTTTGGCAACAATTTCAATCCGATGCGCGCCGTGCACGATCCGTAGCCCTCCCGGTATTTGCGAGCGTTCTCTTCGTATCGCATAAGTGCAGCACCGAAATGCGTGCTTAGTTTATTGGCTAATGCGCGAGTCCCCCTTCCCGATGGCTTCATTGCGAAGCGACTCAGCGTGAAGAAAGATCGGGCGTTTTGAAAGACTCGGTCCCAATCCACTCCTAATGATCTTAGCCAGACAGTTGTCCGGGCTGAGGTCAAGACACTTTCGCACGCAAGTGCCCGTCGGATAGTCTGGCGGCCCCTCCGGGGTCCATCTGGACCTCTTCGCGACGGACCCCTACGGCACAGTGTGGTCCACAGTGGAGGTGGCAGTTGGGATCCGACTTCCGGCGGGCCGCAATTGACAGTCCACGTTCGCCATGGGCCCTCAGGTCACGATGTGCCCGGGCAGCACCGTGGGGATTCGAAAACCGCCTCGTGCTCGGCGAGTCCCCAAGGGATACAAATGGCGCCGGCTGGTCCACTTGGTGGACTGTCGGGTACCGCGAATCGCTAACATAAAAAATGTGACTCAATTCGCGGGTATGGGGGATTGACCCTTGCAGGGCGGGTCAACCCTCTTCGATCATACGTTCGACCGTAACCCATTCATTCCAAGATCAGGTTCCAGCAAATACCCTGCCTAACATTTCCCGCAATTAGCTGTAACAGAAACAGAAGCAAAGTGGAAAAGCCCATCCCTGCGGGATGGGCTTCTTATCTAAAGCCTTTAGAATGAATCAGTATCAGTTTAGCAGTTTGGGATCAATCAGTTTAAGGTTCTCCCTTTAGAATCAATCAGTTTCGCAACACAAAGAGGGAGGGTACAGCCACCTAGCCGGACTTTTGCTTCTTCTTGTGCTTGCCTTCCGCCTTGTTCTTCTTCTTCTTTTCCGGATTCGGGGAGACAGGCTTTGGAGCCTCCGCAGCCGGAGGCAGGACACGCTTAACGATCACACCCTCCATCCGAAAGGTCTCCGTCTCGGTCTGCGCCGGACGCCGTGCGCCCGTCAGGGGGTCGATGGCCACGTCTTCGCTCGTCGCAACCTGGATGGAAAAGACCGGCTCCGACTGGCGATCGAAGACCTGATTGCCCACGGTCACCGGCAGATAACCCTCCAGGTTGCGTTGTCGATAGGCCGTCTCGTAGCGATGTTTTCTGCTATTCCAGGTAAAGACGCGCACCTGATCGAAGTCGTAGGGTAGACCCTCTTTCCAGGAGTTCATCAGGGCCACGTATTCCGGTGCCTTGCCGTTCGGAAAGCTTGAACCGGGGTCATCGACGCTGCGCAGGACGTAGGCCCCCACATATCTCTGTCCCTCGGCCAGCCCGGCAATCTCGGCGGGGATATCGATATCCATCATCCGCGACCAGACCCACCCGGCATGCCCCTGAGAGTCGCGCACCAGCCACCAATCCTGCAGTACGGGAGCCGGGGCAGGCGCGGGGACAGTCGCCGGCACCGGGGCCTTCGCGGGTTTTGCGGCGGAATTCGCAGGGGGTGTCGGAGCGGGAATGGGCACCGCCTGAGGCGGCGTGGGCTTAGCCACGGATGCGCGTGCCAGCAGTTGTAGCTTGCTGTTTTCCGCGAGCAGGTAATAGTGGTCTGTCTGCCGGCCGGGGGCGTCGTGCAGATACGAGTCGTCGCGTAAGGTGGCCGTTGCAATCACGGGCTTCTGCGCCTGCTGCGCGGCCAGCGTGGAGAACTTGTCATAAATCTGCTGATCGATCACAGCATGTTCGTCGATCCAGCCGATTTCGCCCTTCTCGGTCTTGACTTTAACGAAGCGGCGCGCGCGTTCCATGACGAGCAGGCGCTGCCCGTTCGATACTTCCGCAATCCGATTGGAAACAGCCGCCAGACGGTCGCGAAGAAAGGTGCCTTTCGCCGATACATATACGTATTCCTGTGGAGGTTTGGGTGCGAAGCGTCCACAACCTGCGAGCGCGACCAGGAGGAGCAACCATGAGAATCGGGTGAAGATATTCCGGAAAAAAAAAGACATGATACGTGCGCGAAGTTCGTGGAAAAGCCAAGCTGAGAGCGACCCTATGTTCACATTAGTCAGTTTGAGGATAGCATCGCGGGATTTGGCACAGATTCTTACAACGTTGCAGATCCGAGGAATCGATTCGGAAACTAGTTTGATTTTTTGGGAGGAGCGATTTGAAGAACATCTATTCCACTGAATTCCGCAAACGGCATGTACAAGCTAATATATGGTGACGACTGACATTGTCGCTCCAGGTGCGGTCCATGGATGGTGCGGTACAAGGCTCTAATTCAGTTCAACCGAAGGAGGTTACATGACAACCGAAGCTCTTGGCAGTCAGGTAAAGAAGGCGACAGGATGGGCCATGGTCTGGGCCGTCCTGCTGGCAGTAGCCGGAATCGTCGCACTGGTATTGCCCTTTGAGGTTGGAATCAGCATCGCGCTTATACTTGCCTGCCTCATCATCATCGCTGGGATTTTCCATCTCATTTTCGCGGTTGTTGCCGGGAGTTTCGGCGGTTATTTGTGGCGAACCCTCATAGGGATCCTCTATATGGTGGGAGGCATTTTTCTGTTCAGGCGCCCCCTCGTCGGTCTCGCGTCTTTCACCATCGTGCTGGGCGTGGTCTTCCTGGTCGAAGGATTTCTACAGATTGCCGCATTCTTTGCGATCCGATCGGTGCCGGGCTCAGGCTGGACGCTTTTCAATGGTCTTATTTCACTGCTTCTCGCGGTCCTGATTCTGGCACATTGGCCCTCAAGCGCCGTTTGGGCGCTTTCAACCATTGTGGGCGTGAACCTGCTAGTGAGCGGAATCAGCCGGTTCATGCATTTGCTGGCCGCCCGTCGAGTGGCAGCTGCCACGTAGCCGAAGCGCCCGTTCCACGAACGGGCCCCAAGGCATTGCGATTGTCCTATCTGAAAAATGCCTAATTCGCGGCGACGATGGCCAAGGGGTTTGTGGGGTCCGTGCCGGTGGTTGAAGTTTTGAAGGGATCGAGCGCCCCAGGGATGGCGGTATCAATCTTAAAGACCTGTAGGTCAGGGGTACCGCCAGCGCAGACGACCGTGACATAGGTGTGTGTATTTTCTTCGGCAAGGTCGATGGGATTGATTCCCGTCGCAAACGGAGACCCGCTGATTTGCGTTAAGGCACCTGACGACGACAAGAGGAACGCGCTAATGTTGTTAGACGCCCGATTTGTCACATAGAGATAGCTTCCGGTCGAATCGATGAGCACACCTGTCGGCCCGGTTCCGGTGGAATAAGGGGAACCCGTCAACTCTTTCAGCGCGCCGGTCGTTGCGATGGAGAGCACGCGAACGATACTCGTCCCCGTCTCGGCGACGAATAGATATGTACCGGTAGGATCAACCGTCAGTCCCTGAGCCGCATTGAGGTTCTGCTTCGGAGCGAGGACCTGATTGGTGTTCGTAAGCACGCCGGTGGTTGCGTTGAAGGTCAAAATGGCCACTCCCCCGGTGCCAAGCGATACATAAACAAAGCTATTGTTCGGTGCAATCGTCATATGGTTTGGACTGCCGGTACCGAGCGGGACGCTCCCCGCGGAGGTAAGAGTTCCGGTGCTGGTGTTGATGGCAAAAACATATGCAGCTGGGGTTGGATCGACGACAATGAGCCACTGCCCAGTCGAGTCCACGCGCAGAGCGGTTGGACTGATGCCGGAAACCACGGCGTTACCGTTATTCGCGATGGTAAGCGCTCCTCCGGTACCGATCGAGTAGGCAAAGATGCCCCCGGCCAGGCTGCTGACATAGAGAAAGCTGTTGGCTGGCGTAATAGCCAGGGCGCTTGGCGACACTCCAAGCGAGTAAGGCGAGTTCGCGAGAGTATTAATGCCACTGCTGGCGATCGAAAAACCTGCAATATTAGCGGTATTGTTGTTGCCCACATAAATATCAGCGTTGCTGCCGGTGCCGCCGCCCCCACCGCCCGAGCTTGTTTGTGGCGGGAAGAACTGTCCACAGCCGGACAGCGCCTGGGACAGTACCAGGAGGACGGCTAGGGAAAGGATTCGCGAAGCGGTTTTCCAGGTTTGCATGTATATTCTCAGTCTGACTTGCCTCTTTTGCTTGATGGACAGCATATGGTTCAGTCTCTTGATACTACCGGAGGGCGCAGCTAGTCGCCTTCTCCATTGAGACTCGCTGCTGGGTTGCGAATAGAAAGACGCAGTAGAGAGCAGTTTTGTTCAGGCAGATCGAAGAGCTCGCAAACGATGGGGCTTCGAAAAGGGGCGAGACTGCGCTTTCATGTCGGGTAAATATTCGAGAGGAATGGGGTTGTAACATGTGAGTTGAAGTGAGAGGTGTATGGACGAAGGGCGTTGGGTTTTATTGATCGCGAGTGAGGTGGGTGGCACGGATTCCGTATCGGATCGGGCCATGGAGCGGTTGGTGGATGCGATCAGAAAAGAAGGCTATGAGGTAGTTCGGACAGCAACGCCGGAGGATGGCCTGTCGCTGGTGAAGTCGGACCCTTCGCATAGCGCGATTCTGCTGGACTGGGACCTGCCGGACGAGCACCAGTTCGACGAAAGGGCGGCGCTCAAAATTATTCGCGCGGTTCGCCGCCGCAACAAGAAGGTCCCGATCTTTCTCATTGCCGATCGCACGCTCGTGAGTGAGCTTCCGCTGGAAGTGGTGAAGCAGGTGCACGAATACATTCACCTGTTTGGAGATACACCAGCGTTTATCGCCAACCGGGTGGATTTCGCAGTCGAGCGCTATAACGAGCAACTGTTGCCGCCCTATTTTCGCGAGTTGAAGAAGTACACCGACCAGGGCGCGTATTCGTGGGATGCTCCGGGTCATATGGGTGGGGTGGCCTATCTGAAGCACCCAGTGGGTATGGAATTTCATCGCTTCTTCGGCGAGAACCTGCTGCGATCGGACCTGGGCATCTCGACGGCGCCGCTAGGCTCGTGGCTGGATCACATCGGGCCGGCGGGCGAATCGGAGCGCAATGCAGCACGGATTTTCGGGGCGGACTGGACCTTTTATGTGCTGGGCGGATCATCGACTTCGAATCAGATTGTCGGGCATGGGGTGATCGGGCAGGACGACATTGTTCTGGTCGATGCGAACTGCCACAAGTCAATCTGCCATTCACTGACAGTAACGGGCGCGCGACCGGTGTATGCGACTCCGACGCGCAACGGCTACGGCATGATCGGGCTGGTTCCGATAAATCGCTTCAGTTCACAGGCGATTCGGCAGCTGATTGACGAGAGTCCACTGACAGTGGGTGCTGCGTCGAAAGAGCCGACGTATGCGGTAGTGACCAACTCCACCTATGACGGGCTTTGTTATGACGTCAATCGCGTGGTGACGGAGCTGGCGCAGAGCGTGCCGCGGGTTCACTTCGACGAAGCATGGTATGCATACGCGAAGTTTCACCAGATCTATCGCGGACGCTTTGCCATGGACGTACCGGATGAGATGCCGAATCGTCCAACGCTGTTCGCGGTGCAGTCGACGCACAAGATGCTGGCGGCATTCTCTATGGCGTCGATGGTGCACATCAAATTGAGCCCGAGGGCTCCCCTGGAGTTCGATCAGTTCAACGAATCCTTCATGATGCATGGCACGACCTCTCCTTTTTATCCGTTGATTGCATCGCTGGATGTGGCGGCCGCGATGATGGAAGAGCCGGCCGGGCCGACGGTCATGAATGAGACGATTCAGGATGCGATCAGCTTTCGAAAGGCAATGTCGTCGGTTGCGCATCGGCTGAGGGCGGCTGAGGGCGGAGGCGGATGGTTCTTTCGTCTTTATCAGCCGGACCAGGTAACGGATCTTGAGGGACAAACGCATTTGTTCGAAGAAGCTTCGGACCAACTGTTAGGCACCCATTCAAACTGCTGGACGCTGAAGCCGGGTGAGGACTGGCATGGATTTCAGGATGCGGATATCGCGGACGGGTATTGCATGCTCGATCCGACAAAGGTCACGATCCTGATGCCGGGCGTCAATGCTCAGGGTGTTGTGGGTGAGTGGGGTATTCCGGCGGCGATTCTTACGGAGTTTTTAGACGGGCGCCGGGTGGAGATTGCGCGTACAGGCGACTACACGGTGCTGGTGCTGTTCTCGGTCGGAACGAGTAAAGGAAAGTGGGGAAGCCTGCTCGAGAATCTCTTCGAGTTCAAGCGGCTTTACGACACAGAGGCTTCGCTTGAAGAAGCGCTGCCAGACCTGGTGGCGAAGTATCCCAACCGGTATCGCAATGTCTCTCTCAAGGAGCTGAGCGATGAGATGCACGCGGCTGTCGTAGAGCTGAATTTGACCGGTCTGGTGAGCGAGGCATGCGAGTTGGAGACGGAGCAGGTGCTGACTCCCGCACAAACGTATCAGAGACTGTTACGTAATGGCACGGAGAAGGTGAAATTTACCGAGATGGCCGGGCGCATCACGGGCGTGATGCTGGTTCCATACCCGCCGGGTATTCCGGTAAGCATGCCGGGAGAGCGGCTGGGCGCGAAGGACAGCGCCGTGATCCGGCTGATCCTGGCAATGGAAGAGTTCGGCAAGCGATTCCCCGGGTTCGAACGAGAGGTCCACGGAATTGAAGTGGATGCGCAGGGAGATTACTGGATGCGCGCGGTGATTGAGACACCCGGCGCGAAGCCAAACGGCAATGGCAAGCAACGGGCGCCCAAGTCGGGGCCTCCGGTGAAGCGGAAACGGAAGGTGGTGAAGCCGCCTGAGCCGCCGCCGGTGATGTGAGTGTCCAGGGAATGACTCATGTCTAAATAAATCGGGAAAGGGGTGGCATTTATTTATGACGAGGAAATGGTTGTTGTTACCGGCTGTAATCCTCGTTATAGGGGTCTGGCCGGCATTTGGTCAAACCTTCACGGATCCGGTCAACTATTGCCAGGCGGTGAGAACCATCGACAAACCCGACTCGCGATATACCGGCCCAAAGCTGCCGGTATGGATGGCGAAGAAGCTTAACCTGAAGCCGAGTCAGGGCAAGATGATGGAGTGGCGTTGCGCAAATGGCGCCGTGCTCGCATGTGTCTATGGAGCGAACCTGCCGTGCGGGTCAAAGGCGAACACCAGCCAGATACCGGCGCAGCCGATTGTCGACTATTGCCGGCAGAATCCGGATTCGCAGTTCGTACCGATGGTCGTGACCGGACACGAGACCACGGTGTCTTGGGCGTGCCATGGCCCACGCCCCATAGTAATTCGGTCGGACGCCATCGACGCCCAAGGCTATGCGAAGGCTTACTGGCAGCCGGTGTCGCCATAACAGGAAGAATCATGTCCGAAAATTCGGTCTGGCTGCCACCCGAGGGCCGAAGTCACCAGGATCCTTTCTTACGGGATCTTACTGAACGGTTTTAGGACGCCCGGAGAAGCCACTGGCTTCGCGGAGAGCGTCGGCATCCATCAGCTTGCCGCCCATCATCACGGTGCGGGTATTTCTCAGGTCGCCGATCCGTTTCGATGGATCGCCTTCGACCAGCACCAGATCGGCGGTTTTACCTGCTGCGATGGAGCCGGTGGTCTTGTCGATACCAAGCATGTGCGCGGGAGCGATCGTGGCTGCTTCAAGGGCTTCTTCGGGCGTGAAGCCGGCAGCGACATACAGTTCAAGCTCGCGGACGAGTTCGAGTCCTGAACCGTCGGTACCGGCTACGATGGTAATACCATTTTTGTGCATCAGCGCGACAAGATCCGAGAGCTTCGCGAAGCTCTTGCGAAAATCCGCGCGGGTAAGATCTTTGGGTACGGCAAAACCGCCTTGGCGGAAGCTGCGCTCGGTCACCGGAGGGAGCGTGCCGACGTAAGGGGCATAGGCAGGCGACAGGTCCCCGTTTTCGGGGACAAATAGAGATTCGCCGACGACGAGGGTGGGATCGGAGGCGATTTTCTTCTCAGACATGGTCTGAATCAATGTGCTTATCGGCGGTGCGTTCAGGTTGACGTCTTTTGCGTAGCGGCCAGTGCCGTTGAAGCGGTTAATGCCGTTTGAGGTGGCCACGACGCTGTCCGGCATTGCCTCCATCATGACGAAGTAGATGTGCGTAATTTCGTCGTAGCCAGCGGCAATTGCCTGCGATGGCCGCATTCCTGCCGGAACATGACCGTGGACATGCAGACCGAGCTTATGCGCTTCGGCCGCGGCGGGAGCAACCCAGGCGGGATTATAAGTGCCGTAGAACTTTATTCCGGTGAAGCCCTCCGCTTTCGCTTTATCGACGGCTGCAATCGCCTCCTGCTGCGAGCTAACAGCCGTTCCCACCTGGGCAGTATTTGGTCCTTTGCCATCGATCAACATGGACGGATAGACCATAGGCATCAGTAATTCACCATTGGCCCGCCGTTTTGCACGCGCCAGGGTCAGTATGTTGTCGTTGCCTGGGTCGCGCGCCGATGTGATTCCCAGGGCGAGCAGGAACGGGCCACTCGAATCATCGCCCACGTGCATGTGTGAATCCCAGAGGCCGGGAACGAGAGTCTTTCCACCGCCGTCAAAGACCTGCGCATCTTTTGGCACGGGTACAGAAGCGGCGGTGCCGACGAGCGTGATCACGCCGTTGTCCACGACTACCGTCTGGTCTTCCGCGTAGTGATTTCCGTCGACGAAGGCGCGAACATGGGTGAAGGCTACGGGTCCCGCGGGTGTCTTAAGCAGGGCTTTGACCAGTGCCGGGCTGCGGGCGGCGAGAGCATCGTCCTGTGCCCGGTCGAGAGCGATAAGGTCGCTTTCGTAGCCCACGGGCAAAAATGACAGGCCGCCGGCTGTGCCGAAGAACTTGCCATCCGCGGTGGTCCAGACTGTTTGCGGCGAGGGCGACAAGCCTGTAACGGCCCAGAGGGTCACGGTTTTAGCGTTGGGCCCGCTGCCCACGGTGTGGTCGGTCAGCTTCTCTGCACGAGCGCGGCCGCCAGGCAATAAAGGCATCGATTTATCAGGCGATTTCAGGAGCGCTTCGATGAAGACCTGCATGCCACCAGAATTTGTGCCGCCTTCGGCCACGTAGAAGGCTGGGTGATAAGGTTGGTGGCCTGAATCTATCGGGCTCTTCCAACTCGCGACGCCATGTGTAATGGTGAAAGTTTCGGCGGCGTCGCCTTGTGGAGTAACACCGCGCACAATGAGCGCCGATGGCATGCCGTCGGCGCCCAGCTTGATGCTCTGGTCCATCTCCCAGACCTGGCCACGCAAGAGGATGCTTTCACGCGACCACAGAGTGCCGTCAGGACTAGTCCAGATGGAGGCCTTTCCATGCGTGCCCGCGGTCGAGAGGATGGTGAAGCGTTGCGCATCGGCCGGCGGTTTGGCGAGTTGATCGGATGGTACCTGAGCTCGCATCGTTGCGCCGCTCAATATCAGCACCACAGAGATGATCTGCTTCATCATGTCTAGCCTCCGGCGAGAAGTGCCGCACCCATTCATTGCAGGCGAGCAGACGTCGGGATTCACAAAGAGTCGCCACAATCAATCTGCAGCGCTATAAGCATAGGCTCTCAGTGGATGATTTCCACATAAAAGTGCAATCGTCGGGAATTGGCCGGGCCCGCAGGCCGCTAAGATTACGAGGCGCGCGCTCTAGTGCCAGCTTCGGTGTGAGCCGCGATCTCGTGGGCGACGTTGGCTTCCTGGCCAGCGAACATCGAACGCAGGCGATCGGCGATGTGAAGGTGCCACTGGGCGCGGCGCTTGGCGGGCAAGCGTACGTATAGAACTTCACGATAAAGTGCATGGGCGAAGACGTAAAAGGTGGATCGCGTGCCGTCGGGTAACTCGTCCTGGCCCGCGATCGAAAGCAAGCGCACGCGCCGGACTAGTGCAGCGTAAGACTCTTCCACTTCCTCGACGTCCTGGTCGAGAGCAGCAGCAGCAGCCCAAGCGGGAAAAATGGTTCCGTAGACGCTGCCGGCTTCGAGTAGTAGGCGATCCTGATCCGTGAGGCGGCCTAGTTGGAGTTCGATGACGCCGGAGAGACCGTCGGGGACCCCAAGTTCGATCTCCGCGACCGGAAGGCTCAGGGTGACCTGGCCCTCTTCACTGAGCAGGATGCGCTGTGTGCGCAGGTGATCGAGCACGGCGACCATAAAGAGGGGATTGCCGGCCGAATTCTGGTGAATGAGGCTGGAGAGACCGGAAGGGAGCGCGTCCGTGATCAGTTCGCGCCGCAGATATTCGCCGACGGCTTGTTTGGTGAGGGGGCCGAGGCGTAGGCATTCGCTGCGGCGGCTGGTAAGGAGGTCCTGCTCAAGAAGCCGCAGCGGGTGGTCGGCATCAATGTCGGATGGCCGGAAGCTGCAGAGCAGCATCAGTCTGGCACGCCCGCGGCGGCGGGCCAGAGCGGAGATGAGGTCGAGAGTAGAGGAATCAGCCCAATGGATGTCTTCGAAGACGAGGAGCAGTGTGTCGTTCTGACTGAGGGCTTCGAGCACTTCGCAGATTTCGCCGAGCGATGGCGGAGATGCGGACTCAAGCCTAAACCAACCAGGTGCGGCGGAGGCGAGAAGCGCGCGAGCCTTCTCGTCATCGGCGTGGCGGAGACTGTTGAGGGCCTCGCGGACGGGATAAAAGGACTCTTTTCCGCCGAAGCTTTCGAGCGATTGCCCACGGGCGATGCGTAGTTTGGCCGTGTTGCAGACTTGGGCGCTGAAGGCATCGATGAGAGCGGTTTTACCAATGCCGGGATCGCCGGTGATGAAGACAGTGGGTCGCTCAGCATTGCGGGCGCGCGCCAGATGGCCGTGCAGGGCGTCCAGTTCGGCATCCCGACCGACGAACGAGCCGGCATGCGAGGCTTCCGAGGGGCTTAGGGTGTCGGTGACCGGAGCGAGGAAGCGATAGCCGCGCTTGGGGACGGTCTGAATGAAGAGGGGATCATGGGGATCGTCGCCGAGAAGTTTGCGGAGCTCGAGAATATAGGTACGCAGGACCTGCGGCTGTACGTAGGTCTCGGGCCAGAGGGCTTCGAGCAACTCGTCGTGGGTGACCAGGCGCTGGGGATTCTCAACCAGATAGCGAAGGACGGAATAGGGACGGGGGGTGAGCGTGAGCTGTTCTTCGCCTTGCCACAGGCATTCGTTCCGAAGATCGAGCCGGTAGGTTCCAAACTGTCGCATCTATTAGGGGGACTCCTGACTAACAGTATTCGTGAGCAGTTGGCGTGCCGTGTCGCGGTGATGTAAAGTGTATGTTTTTGTTTGGTTTGTGAAATTGTCCTGCCCGGGGCGCTGTCCAAATATGGACAGTTTATGTCCGGAGATGTTCGTAATGAGCTACGGATAGTAGACGAAGAAGGTTCCTCCAGCGCGAGCACTATTGTGATGCAGTAGCTGAAAAAAGAGATGAAACGAATCTCAAGCGTGACCGGTAGTTCAACCTTACATCCAGGCGCGAATTTTTGCAGGCGAGCAGCCGGGCGGTTTTGGGCAGCGTGCTGGCAAATGCCTCGTATTTGAGGGCAAGATGATTATGGCGGGGGCATGAGCTCCACGTTATCTTTCGCCGGGGCTGAGGACCTGTGATCAGGGAGCCACAGGTTCAGGGACTTCGTCACTCACCACGTAAAAATGCTTCAAGTTGGCCGTCCCGAAGGATGTGGTGATGGCCACGTCGGAGGCGTCGCGGCCTACGGCCATCAGGATGCGCCCCACGCGCGGCGTGTTGTTGCGCGCATCGAAGGGCCACCAGCGTCCTGATAAGTAGACTTCGAACCATGCGCTGAAGTCCATCGGGGCAGGCGGGAGCGTGATGCGGATGTCGCCGAGATATCCGGTGGCGTAGCGGGCTGGGATGTTAAGCGCACGGCAGAAGGTGATGGCCAGGTGCTGGTAATCGCGGCAAACGCCCTGTCGTTCGATGAAGACATCGAGCGCGGTCTTGGTGGAGCGGGCGTGCTGGTATCCAAAGACTACTTTATTGTGGACCCAGTCGCAGATGGACTGCACGCGGGACCAGCCAGGCGGGAGATTGGCGAAGAGGTCGAGCGCGATATTCGAGAGGCGGTCGACCTCGCAATAGCGACTGTTGAGGAGGTAATGGAGCACATTGCTGGGGAGGTCGTGAACGGGATGCTCGATGGCGAAGGGATGGACCGGATCGGGCTCGCCGGTGTCTTCGATGAGGGTACTGTTCGAGAGGCGTAACGGGCCTGCCGGCGCGTCAAAGCGAGTGCATATATTGCCGAAGCTGTCGATGTAGCTGTCGACTGACAGAGCCGGTTCTGTTTGCAGGAGATCGGGTTCGCGCAGATCGTTAGCGCGCGAAGGATGTACGTGTAGCATGGCCACAAAGGAGACGGGAGCGGGCAGGTCGAATTGAATATCGTAACCGAGGCGAATCAGCATAGATGAATTCTCAAACCCTCTTTCGCGTAATGTACCAACAGTTTGAGAGCGGGAATGCAGATATCTGAGATGCGATGAAAGTGTCTAACGTTCGGTTCGGGTACGGCGAAAAGCTTGTGCTCCTCAGAATTTTGGCCCTGGCGTCGCCGGCAGGTCGGTATTTACTGGGCTTCTCCGACGGCGTAGTAGCCCTTGCGCGCCTGGACCTTCAGACCGTCGCCCTGGCAAGAGACATCGAGCTTGCGATAGCCGCCATCGAGCTTGGTATTGGTGGGCGTGTAGCTGGCCAGATACTGAGTGCGCAGCTCCTGCTCGATCTGGGCAAAGGCGTCTTCCATCTTTTTGCCGTTGTTGCCGACGTTGATCATGCGGCCACCCGTTTCTTCAGTTATCTTTTTCATCTGCATATCGCCGGTGTAGCCGAACGGGCCCCGGTATCCGCCATAAAAGGGGCGGTCGGCGATGAGAATGACGTAGATGATGGCGTTGGCCTTCTGCGCGGCTTCAATGGCCTCGTTGGGCTTAGTGATGGAGCCTTCATCCTCGCCGTCGGTCAGCAGGATGAGCGCCTTGCGTCCGGTCTCGCTGCGCACTTTGTCGTTCGATACCTGAGCGACGGCGTCGTAGAGCAGTGTGCCCTTGGGAGCGCCTTGGGTGGGGAATGGTCCCTGACCGATGCCAGGCACTCCAGCGGAGCCGTTACCGGCTGCAGTGTTGATCTCCGCCTTATCGATAGCGCGGATGAGCTCGTTGGCGTTATTGGTGAAGTCCTGTTCGAGGTTGACACCTACGTCAAAGGTCACGAGGAAAGCCTCATCCTTCTGGCGTAGGATGCTGCGCAGGAAGTTGCCACCGGCCTGCTGTTCGAGGGGAAGAACGTTCTGCTGGCTGCCACTGGTGTCAAGCAAGATGCCAAGCGTCAAAGGTAGATCGGCCTCAGACGAAAAGTTCTTGATGGTCTGCGGCTGCTTATCTTCGAGGATGCCGCAGTCCTTTTTGGTAAGCGTGGAGACCAGACCGTTGTGCTTGTCACGCACGGTGAAGAAGAGGCTGACCAGGTTCACGTTCACCCTAAGGGTGGCGGCGGGCGCCGCTTCCGGTTCAGGCGTGTCAGGCACTGTGCTCACGGGTGGGGCATCGGGCGAGGGGGCCGATTGCGCCTGGGCCTGGGAGGTAAAGACGAAAGGCGCGAGGAGAAGCAGGAACGCGGATACAGCAAGCAAGCGGCGAAGGCGTGACATAAGTACCTTGATAGACGGGTTACGGGGTGGAAAGGTCTGCATAGAAGATCAATCCGGAGACGTCGTAAAACGCCAGTCCCGAAACGCGAATCTGATAGTCTGAGGATACACTTGGAGCGACTGACCAAGAGGGTTTGGGCGCGTCTAAGAAATTGGAAATAGTCTTTTAGACGGTTTAGTGCGGCTGTCCATGGAATGCAAACCATGGCGTGAAGTCAGGCGCGACCGTTTTCTGTGATAATGGTCGCGCCGTACGGCAAGGCCAGTCGCAGCAGGTAGTTGGAGGAGTTTGTGACGCAAGGCGCCTTGGCAATCGCGATGTCCCTGTTTCTTATGGGAGCCGCGCAACAACAGCAGCAACCGAAACCGCAGCCTCAGAGTATCCCAGACGCACCTTCGCCGTCGGGTCTTTCCGATCTGAAGGATCAGATCACGCCAGGCAGCGGGACAACGGCCGACTCCAAGCAAGGTGCGCAAGATACTCCGCAAAGCCAACCGCCCGCGCAACAGCAGAGTACGCCGCCTGCCGTAGACCAGGTGCAACAGGAACCGCCGGAGATTGCCAAGCCAGGCCAAGGGTCGGCTTTCTTGATCCATGTGCCGGTCAACTTCATCGATGTGCCGGTAACGGTGCGCGACAAAAAAGGCAACCTGGTTCCCGGGCTCACCTACCGGCAGTTCAGGATTTATGAAGATGGACAACGCCAAAGACTTGCCTTTTTCTCTGTCGATCCCCTCCCGCTATCGGTAGCATTCGTGATTGACCAGAGCCTTCCCTCGGACGTTTTGAAGAAGGTAAACCGGAGCCTTTCGGCGTTATCGGGAGCTTTCTCTCCCGCGGATACGATTGCGGTTTTCACTTATGACACAAGTCCGCAAATGCTGACCGACTTTACCGCTTCGCAGGGGCCGAGGTTGCCGGTAGCGCTGGACAGGGCGAAGAGGGAGGGTCGCGACATGGGCGTGCCCATCGCGAGCGGACCCTTGGCCACGGGCATGATGATCAACGGTCAGGTCCCCGATCCGAATCTCGCCGCGCAACGGGGCGGCGGCGTAGGCTTCTTGACCGCGCCCAAGGATGTTCATCCTTTGAACGACGCAATCCTGGCTGCAGCGAAGGAGCTGGCGAAGCAGCCCAAAGGCCGCCGCCGCATCCTCTATGTGATCACAGACGGCAAAGAAGCAGGTAGTAAGGCGTCGCTGAAGGAAGTTGTCAAATACCTGTTGACCAACAACATTTCCGTGTATGGAACGATGGTGGGCGACTCGGCGACGTGGGGAATCGGGTATCTGGATAAATTTCATCTGCCGCTGTTGCCGACTAACAACCTGATGCCGAAATACGCTCTCCAAACTGGAGGATCACTCGATGCCGAACTTTCGGAGAACGGCATCCAGCTGAGCTTTGCCAAGATTGCCGACTCGGTGCGCAACCAGTACACGCTGGGCTACTACAGCCACAATCCGGCGATCAGCGGCAAGCATCACACGGTCGATGTGCATGTGGAAGGGATTCCGGGCCTGGATGTAACGGCCAAAGAGGGCTACTATCCCTCTTTGGCGTCCGTAACGCCGTGACCTTCGCTATCACACACATATACAAACAGCGGAATGTTTTCTGCTGGCCCTGCTGAGTTCAGCTTGAAAAGGGAAGTGGCCGGGGAACTCAAGGGCTACGTATCTGAGCGCCTGCGTCCGAGTTCCGGCGTCGGCGTCCGAGGTGGACGCAGCGAGCTTACTTGGTTTGCGGCGTGACTTCGGACTTGGCAGCGTTCTCCTGTTTGGCGGCATCGGCGGTGCCGCCCTTGATGCCGTCCTTGAATCCGCGAAGGCCTTCGCCCAGGCCCTTGCCCAGCTCCGGCAGCTTGCGCGGGCCAAAGATCAACAGGGCGATGACCAGAATGATGATGAGATGCGTGGGTGTAAACAGGTTATCGAGCATGGTATCGTCTCCCGAATCCAGCAGGTCTCAAACCTGCTGGAAGGCGAATATCCTTTTCGCTGCTGTCATTGTCGCACAGGGCGGTGGCGTGATGCATTGTGCCCCAGTTACAGCGTTTCTGTCATCGGTACGAGCCGCGAGGCATGAATGGATTCACGGCGAACAGGACAGAAGGCGCGGTGGCCATGTATCTTTAGAACATTCCGGGGAGATACCGCGGGGCACTCTGAAAATTCAAGGATCAGTGCCCACCCGAGCCAGGTTTTTGGAGGTTGTGTCTGTTGAAGGACGTGCGGAAGATTGTGTTCATTCTGGCGGCGGCGGTTATGCTGCTGTCATGCTTTCAAAATGAGGCGCAGGCGCAGTATAAACAGCCGGTGGTTGCGCCGAACGACACGCTGTCGGGTGTGAGATATGACTACCGCTGGGAATTGTATGGTGGATTCGCCTACGCGCACTTCAACGCCGGCCCGCAGCTAGTTCAGGGAGCAAATCTTGGAGGCTTTGATATTCAGGGAGCGCGTTTTTTTACGCCTCGCCTGGCGCTGGCGGGAAATGTTCGCGGATATTACGGAACGAGCGGGACGCAGCCGAATCCTTACGGCATTCGTGGGCCTTTTGTGAGCCAGCATATGTTCATGGCCGGTCCGGAGTATCGCGGTCCAAGCAATCAGCACATTACGACAACGCTGCACGCCTTCTTCGGCGGGGCGTATGGCAGGTTTCAGTCCGCTCTTCAGGATCAGCAGGGCAACCCGGTTCCTCCGCTGGCGGTGGGTTTCTTCAATAACCAGTTTGCCTTTGGGAGCGCTCTTGGCGGATCGATCGATCTGAATCGCTCACCCCGGCTGGCTTTCCGGATTTCTCCTGACGCGACTCTCACGAACTACAGCAGCCCCGCGGGCTCCGGGATTAAGGCGCAGTTCGCGATCTCGGTGGGGCTGGTTTACCGGCTGGGTCGCGGGCTGAACAGGTAAGAACTGTCGAGAATTGAGCGATGCGCGCCAGGATTTCCGGCGCGCATTTTTGCGCGCGAGATGCGGTTTGATCCGAGTCCAAATAGATGCTGGTTCCCATTGAAAGGCACAGCCGTGCTAACGTAAAAAGTTCCAGACTTTCCTGCCGGAAGGACCCCCCGTGGCAACATCTACTCCAATGGCGCTTCGTAAGACTCCGCTAAACGTCATGCATCGGCGCATGGGCGCTAAGATGGTGGACTTCGGCGGATGGGATATGCCAGTCGAGTATTCGGGACTGATTGCCGAGCACATGGCCGTACGCACAGGTGTGGGGCTCTTTGACGTGAGCCACATGGGCGATATTCAGCTGCGCGGGCCTGGGTCGCTCGACGCTGTGCAGCACATCTCGATGAATGATGCTTCGAAGCTGCGCGAGGGCCAGGCACACTATTCGGCAATGCTGTACCCGCAGGGAACATTTGTGGACGATGTGATCGTGCACAAGCTGAGTGACAACGATTACCTGATCGTGATCAATGCGGGGACGCGGGAGAAAGACTTCCACTGGGTGAAATCGAACGTGCAGCGCTTTAACTGTCACGCGAACGATTACAGCGACTACTACACACAACTTGCGATTCAGGGGCCAAAGGCAGCGGAGACCCTTGCAAAGCTGACCAAGGTCGACTTGAGCGCGATCAAGGGCTACTGGTTCAAATGGGGTACGGTTTGCGGGCTGGCGAATACGCTCGTCGCACGCACCGGGTACACAGGCGAAGATGGATTTGAGATTTATGTGCCGTCCGACGTAGCGACCAGCGAGCGCGTGTGGAACGAAGTGCTGGAGGCGGGCAAGGAGTTCGGCATTCTGCCCTGTGGGCTGGGCGCGCGCAACACATTACGGCTGGAATCGGCTATGTCGCTGTATGAACATGAAATTTCCGACAAGATCAATGTTTTCGAGGCGCATCTCGATCGCTTTTTGAAGCTCGAGAAGGGACCGTTTATCGGCTCAGAAGCTCTCAAGACAATTTTGGCCGAGGGCGGCCCGACGAAAAAACTGGTTGGCCTGGAGATGATGGAGCGGGGAATCGCACGCGATGGTTATCCCGTGGTCGATGCGGCGGGGAAGAAAATGGGCGCGGTGACGAGCGGCTCACCGGCTCCGTTCCTGAAGAAAAATATTGCGCTCGCCTATCTGCCGACTGAATTGGCGGTAGTGGATGGCGAGGTTGCAGTTGAGGTACGCGGGAATCCGGTGAAGGCGCGCATTGTGCCTACGCCGTTTTATCGCAGACCGAAGAAAACTGCGTAACGAGCTTGGATAGAGGAGAGAACGAACGAATGGCATATCCGGAGAATTACAAGTACACGCAGGAACACGAGTGGATCGAAGTCGCGGGGAACGTGGGAACCGTAGGCATCACCGATTATGCTCAGAACTCGCTCGGTGACATCGTGTTTGTCGATGCGCCAAAAGTAGGCGCCAAGGTCGAGAAGGGTGCGGTGTTCGGCAGTGTGGAGTCGGTAAAGGCAGTTTCCGATCTCTACTCACCTGTAACCGGCACGGTTACAGAAGTGAATGAAGAGCTGGCTTCGTCACCGGAGAAGATCAATGCTGACGCACACTCTTCATGGATCATCAAGGTGGAATTAGGTGATCCGGCAGAGGTTGGGTCACTGCTGTCGGCTGCGGATTACGAGAAGTTTATCGCGGAAGAGACCGGCAAGTGATCCGGCTCCAACAGAAGGAAAAGCATGCGCTATCTGCCTAAATCCGATGCTGAACGTGCGGCGATGCTGCAGGAAATCGGCGCTTCGTCCATTGACGATCTTTTTACTGCAATTCCGGAAGAATACCGGCTGACGCGTGATCTGAAAGTGCCACGGCAGATGGGCGAGTCGGAGATCATTGACTACTTCAAGGCGGCCGCGGAAAAGAACGCGAAGGTCTACTCCAGCTTTCTCGGCGCGGGCGCGTACCGGCACTATCGGCCCGTCATCATTGATTCGCTGGTGCAGCGCGGAGAGTTTCTCACTTCGTACACGCCTTACCAGGCTGAGATTACGCAGGGCACGCTGCAGGCGATCTTCGAGTTTCAGACGATGATCTGCGAACTGACGGGCATGGACATCGCGAATGCCTCGATGTATGACGGCTCAACCGGCGCGGCGGAAGCGGTGATGATGGCAGTTCGCGTGACCGGGCGCGATGACGTGCTGGTGGCGCGGACAGTGCATCCGGAGTATCGCGAAGTGATGCACACATACGCGCAGCATCAGAGCCACGACGCGCGTGAGGTTGCGTATGGGAACGACGGGCGCGTCGATCTCGAGATTCTGGAACAGGAAGTTACAGACGAGACCGCCTGCGTGCTCGTGCAGTCGCCGAATTTCTTTGGATTGATCGAGGATATTCCCACCATTGCGGAGATCGCACATAGAAAAGGCGCGCTGTTGATTGTGTCCATTGCGGAAGCTGTGTCGCTGGGGATTGTCCGGCCGCCGGTGGAGGCGGATATCGTATCGATGGAGGCGCAGTCGTTTGGCGTGGCGCTGACCTATGGGGGTCCGTACTGCGGTGTGCTGGCGGCGAAGGAGAAGTATCTGCGGCAGATGCCGGGTCGGTTGGTTGGCGAGACAAAGGACACTGAAGGTCGACGTGGATTCGTCCTGACGCTATCAACGAGGGAGCAGCACATCCGACGCGAGAAGGCGACATCAAATATCTGCACCAACCAGGCCTTGGTTGCCTTGATGACGACGATCTTTCTCACTGTTTATGGCAAGCAGGGAATTCGCGAACTGGCGATGCAGAATCTGGCGAAGGCGAAGTATGCGGCGGACAAACTGGGACCGCATGCCCAGCTGCTATTTGAACAGACGCCGCGGTTCCACGAGTTCGTGCTGCAGACGGAAGAGCCTCCGAAGCGAATGAACGCGCGGCTGATGGAACACAAGATTATCGGCGGACTCGATCTGCGGAAGTGGTATCCAGAGCTGGGAAATGCGACGTTATGGTGCGCGACGGAGCTAACCACCAAAGCGCAGATTGATGCGGCCGCCGGGATAGTGGCCGAGATTTCCGTTGCTTCTGCGGCACGATAAAGACGATCGACAGAGACGATCGACTACGAACGAAAATTGCGATGTTTGCTGTGGAGTGAGCACACAAAAGGAATCTAGTTATGGCAACGACGACGAATGCATTCATAGGCACGCCGCACAAGGTAACGGCGCACCTTACGCAGAACGAACCGCTGAGCTTTGAGAAATCCTCGCCCGGCAAGAAGGGCTATAAGCTCGCTCCGCTGGATGTGCCTGAAGTCGATGCCGAGGCGCTTCTTGGAGCGGCGGCGCGCGATGACGAACCTGCTCTACCGGAGTTGAGCGAGATCGAAATCGTCCGGCACTTCACACGGCTCTCGACGTGGAACTACGCAATCGATCTGGGGATGTATCCGCTGGGCAGTTGCACGATGAAGTACAACCCGCGGGTAAACGAATATGTCTCCCGCTTGGAGGGCATCGCAGAGGCCCACCCATATCAGCCCGAGCGCCTTTCGCGGGGTGCGATGGTGATTATCAAGCTCCTGAAGGATTGCCTGCTGGAGATCACAGGCATGGACGCGATCACGCTGCAGCCGGCGGCAGGAGCGCATGGCGAGTTTACTGGCATGCTGATGACGCGGGCGTATCACCAATCGAAGGGCAATCCACGCAAGACAGTTATTATCCCGGACTCGGCGCATGGGACGAATCCAGCGACGGCGGCAAGTTGCGGATATCAAGTGGTGAACCTGAAGTCGAATGCGCAGGGTGGCGTGGATGTGGCGGCCTTGGCGCAGATAGTCAACGAAGAGACAGCAGCTCTGATGCTGACAAATCCCTCGACGATTGGTGTTTTCGAGGGCGAGATCCACAAGATTGCCGATGTGCTGCACGAGAAAGGCGCGCTGCTCTACATGGACGGCGCGAACATGAACGCGCTGGTCGGCAAGACGCGGCCGGGAGATTTCGGTGTGGATGTGATGCACCTGAATCTGCACAAGACATTCTCGACGCCGCACGGCGGGGGCGGTCCAGGATGTGGTCCGGTAGCGTGCAAACAGTTTCTGGAGCCGTTTTTGCCCACGCCCTTTGTGATGCTGGGCGAGGATGGACTTCTGCATTGGAGCTCGGACCGTCCTCAGACGGTAGGGCGTGTGCGCATGTTTTATGGCAACTTCGGCATGTTTGTGCGAGCGCTGGCGTATATTCTTGCGAATGGTCCGGATGGGCTGCGGCAGACGACGGAAGATGCTGTACTAAATGCGAACTATATCCGAAAGAATCTCGAAGATGTCTACGAGCTGCCGTACGACACGCCGTCGATGCACGAAGTGGTTTTCAGCGACAAGAGGCAGACGAAGAACGGCGTGAAGACCGGCGACATTGCCAAGCGGCTGATCGACTACGGATTTCATCCATATACGACGTCATTTCCGCTGATTGTGCCCGGCGCACTGATGATCGAGCCGACGGAGAGCGAATCGCGCGAAGAGCTCGACCTGTTCGTAGATGCGATGCGGCAGATTGCCCGCGAGGTGGAAGAAAATCCAGAACTTGTAATCACGGCTCCACACTCGACGCGGATTTCACGGCTCGACGAGACGACGGCGGCGCGCAAGCCAGTGCTGCGCTGGAAGGGACCGCCCGCCAACGACGCGGTTGAAGTGGATACCGCGGCGAAGGAGTGGTAAAGAGGCGTGTCTGTCCTTCACAATCGCCGCGATGAGTTGGAAAAATATGAATTCATGATGGGCCCGGCGCGCGGGCGACTGGCCGTCTCTCTGGATATGCTGACCGACGCGCTCATCCTGATTGGGCAGCACGGGGTTTACTGCACGTCGCACCGCAACCCATCGCAACCGGCGCTCGATCTTGAGACGGTACTGGGTGAGATCAACGGTGCCAAAGAGCTGATCCAGTCTGTGATAGAAGAGCTGCGGCGCGAGCGCGACGCAGCTGTTTAAGAGCTCAATCAGTCGCTGCGATGGGCACGAAGACATTCGTGTTTCCCCATATCAAATGCAGCTCAGTCTTCTTTGCCGCTGTGTTTTCGAAGCTGATCTTGAAAGTCTCGACCGGCGGCCTGGTCATCGCGACTTGACGCATCTCCACGCGGCCGAGGTCCTGCGCTTCGTTATAGACGGTGCCCCATTGGCCGGTCTGTTTATTGACGATGAGCTTCCAGCCCTGCGCTGAAGGCAGCGTATAGAGGGTATAGGTGCCGGCGGGAACAGAGAGGTTGCCGATGCGGAGGTTGGTTTCAGTCTTGAGGGTGGTGGCCGTGTTCGCGCCTGTGCGCCAGACCTTGTCGTAGGGAACGATCTCTTTGCCTATTTGGCGGCCTTTCAGGGAAGGCGTACAGTAGTCGACCGTGACCGATTTGCCGTTGAGTGTGACGCTGGCCTGGGCTGCAGGACTAAGTGGGGGGTTCTGATTGGCTGGAGGCTTGCACTGCGCCTGTGCCTGAAAAAGGCTGAGAAACGAGACGGCGAGTGCGAGAAGAGGCAGTCTACACGCGGATAACTTCCGGTTCATTAAAGGGCTCCTGGCATTGAAAGAAATACGTCACCATCAGAGCGCGGCAGGGTAGGATCTGTCAAAAACAGTGGAGGATTTAAGAAGGGGAGGTTTTCGACGGGCTTCCATAGTATTCTTGAAGAGCGCGCCCGTAGCTCAGCTGGATAGAGCGATTGCCTCCGGAGCAATAGGTCGGGAGTTCGAATCTCTCCGGGCGCACCATTCCATCCTATCGGACTGCGGTTTTCCAGCTTTCTTCAAATTGTGATCACTCAACTGGCTCGTACTTGCAGGGTGACGATACGGAGACATAGCCTCTCCGGATCAATTTGCCAGTATGTTAGTCCCAGCTACTTAGTTGCAACGAAGACCTGGCTGCTGTTCTGGAGCATGGCTTGCTGCTGGCGGGCCTGTTTCTCGTGCTTCGAGGGAGGCACGCTAACGTTCATGTTGGCTGACTGGCAGAGAATCTCGCTTAGGAAGTACTGGTTGCCGTACTTGTCGAAGACCAGTTTGCTGATTCGCGATTTGTTGCTGTCAGGTGAAGTCGTGGTCAGGACTGCGACGTGCTTGCTGCGGTTCTGAATCTCGATTACACCGGACATTGCTGTCGTAATCTCGTAAGTTCCCGGTGGGAGCAGCTTGTCGCCCACGGTGAAGTCAAAGGGCACGGTCGCCCGAACGCCATGATCCTGCGCCAATGCGCTGCCGGCCGTGACAAAGCTTGCGATGGTGAAGAGCGCGATTGCTGTGATCCGTTTCATGACTGTGTCTCCTTTTGTGAAGTGTCTTGCTCTCGACTGCCTTCACTCTTTAAAGCGGAGACGGGCAACAATTCGTGCCAAAGATTATGAGAATTATCGAGGTACTCAGTGAGTAAGTAACGCTCAAGGGTGCGGATCGCTGGTCCTCAATGAGCGGGCGCTCGACTGAGGACCGGTTTGGGGTCAGGCCAGCTCGTAGCCGGCGAAGAAGTATCCGATTTCGAACCGGGCGGTGTCTTCACCGTCGGAGCCGTGGATAGCGTTCTCTTCGATCGATCCGGCGTACTTCTTGCGGATGGTGCCCTCCTCGGCATTGGCCGGGTTGGTGGCGCCCATTAGTTTGCGCAGATCGGCGATGGCGTTGTCCTTCTCGATGACGAGGGGAAAAATGGGTCCCGAGGACATGAAGTCGGTAAGCGAACCGAAGAAGGGTCGCTCTTTGTGGACGTAGTAGAACCCCTCGGCCTGCGTTTTCGAGATAGAAAGCTTCTTGATGGCGATGATCTTGAATCCGGCCTTCTCGATATCGGCGAGGATGGCTCCGGTGTAGCCCTTGCGGACCGCGTCTGGCTTGATGATGCTAAAGGTGCGTTGTGACACTATTTCTCCTAAGTTCTCAGTTATAAGTCTTCGGTCCCCCGGTAAGTCGAGTCTGACCGATGACTATGGGTTATGCCTTACCAATCACGCGTGCGACGGTTTCTCCGATCGCGGCTGGGCTTTCAACGACATGGATACCTGCAGCGGTGAGGGCTTTCATCTTTTCAGCCGCGGTGCCTTGTCCGCCGGAGATGATAGCTCCGGCATGGCCCATGCGGCGGCCTGGAGGCGCGGTTTGTCCGGCGATGAAGCCGACGACCGGCTTTTTCACGTGCTGCTTCACATATTCAGCTGCGGCTTCTTCTGCCGTGCCACCGATTTCGCCGATGAGGATGATGGCTTCGGTCTCGGGATCTTCGTTGAGTAGCTTCAGCGCGTCGATATGTGTCGTCCCGATGATGGGGTCGCCCCCGATACCGATGGCCGTCGACTGGCCGATGCCGCGCTGCGAGAGTTGGTAGACGGCCTCGTAGGTGAGGGTTCCCGAGCGGGAGACGATGCCCACGTTGCCTTCCTTGTGAATGCGGCCGGGCATGATGCCGACCTTGGCCTTGCCGGGTGAGATGACGCCGGGGCAGTTGGGGCCGATGAGCCGCGAGCTGGAGTTCTTGAGCACGCTCCAGACCTTGACCATGTCATTCACCGGAATGCCTTCGGTGATGCAGATGATAAGTGGCAGGCTGGCGTCGTTGGCCTCGAGGATGGCGTCGGCGGCAAACGGCGGCGGCACGAAGATGACGGTGACGTTGGCTCCGGTCTTCACGACGGCCTCTTCTACGGTATCGAAAACGGGCCAGCCTTCGTGGATGGTGCCGCCTTTGCCGGGAGTAACGCCTCCGACTACTTTGGTGCCATACTCCGCGCAGCCCTTGGCGTGAAACGTGCCTTCTTTGCCGGTGATCCCCTGGACGATGAGGCGAGTGTTTTTGTCGACCAAAACTGCCATTAGTTCTTCGCTCCCTTCGCCGCTGTGACGACCTTCTGGGCGGCGTCCTGCATGGTATCGCCGATGATGAAGTTGAGGCCGGAATCCTTCAGGATCTTACGGCCCTCCTCGACGTTGGTGCCTTCGAGGCGCAGAACCACCGGCACTTTTACGTTCGTCTTCTTTGCCGCTTCAACGACGCCTTGCGCCAGCGTGTCGACGCGTAGGATGCCGCCGAAAATGTTGATGAAGACGGCCTGAACACCCTTGTCGGAGAGCAGGATTTCAAAGGCGTGCTCGATCTGCTGCTGGTTCGCGCCGCCGCCCACGTCGAGGAAGTTAGCTGGCGAGCCGCCTGCGTACTGGATGATGTCCATGGTTGCCATGGCCAGACCGGCTCCGTTGACCATGCAGGCGATGTTGCCGTCGAGCTTGATGTAGTTGAGGGCGTACTTGGAGGCTTCAACCTCGAGCGGATCTTCTTCGGCAACGTCGCGGAGTTCTTTCAGGTCCTTGTGACGGAAGATGGCGTTGTCGTCAAAGTTGATCTTGCAGTCGAGGGCGAAGAGCTGGTCGTCCTTGGTGGTAATGAAGGGATTGATCTCAAGCAGCGAGGCATCGGTCTCGATAAAGGCCTTGTAGAGGCCGAGCATGAATTTGACGGCTTCATTGATCTGCGAGGGTTTGAGGCCGAGCGCGAAGGCGAGTTGCCGGGCCTGATAGGGCTGGAAGCCGACGGCCGGGTCGATGTAGGCCTTGTGGATGGCCGTTGGATCCTTGGCCGCAACTTCTTCGATCTCCATGCCGCCGGCCTGTGAGGCCATGAAAGCCAGTTTGGCCACGGCGCGGTCGAGCACGATGCCGAGATAGAGTTCGCGGTCGATGGCAGCGGTTTCTTCAATCAGAAGCCGCTGCACCTTTTGGCCTTGCGGGCCCGTCTGATGGGTGATGAGCTGCATGCCAAGGATCTGCTTGGCAAACTGTTCGGCCTGGTCGATCGTCATGGCGACTTTCACGCCGCCACCTTTACCCCGGCCTCCGGCGTGAATCTGCGCTTTGACTACGATGCCCTTCGCGCCGTTTGTGAAAAGCTTCTTGGCCACGTCCAACGCTTCGTCGAGCGTATTGGCCACCTCGCCCCGCGGCACGGCGACGCCGTACTTCGCGAGGATGTCTTTTGCCTGATACTCGTGAATTTTCATAAATGTATTTCGAAAGAACTTAGAACAAGGTGATGGATCGAAGACTTACCGCAGGCTCGCTCGCGCGCAATGGACCGCGCTTGAATGATTGCATTGCAGCAGACCTTTCAGTGTAGCGGGTGCTGGCCGCACGGGCAATTGCGCTTTGCGCCTCTTGTCCCGGACGGCAGCCCAGACGTGTACTCGCCCTGTAAACTGAAACCTCATGGCAGGCTTCAGGAAGACTTTAAATCGGGTGGTGGAGCAGGGCGCGGTACTGAGTCGAGATGAGGCCCGTTGTGTATTGAAGGATGTGCTCGAAAGTGAGCCGGGCGATGACGACGTAGAAATTGCGGCACTCTTGACCGCATTGGCCACGCGCGGAGAGACGGTCGACGAGTTGACCGGATTCGCCGAGGCCATGCGAGCCTTATCGCTTCCTCTTCCGCTGACAGACGAGGAACGAGCGAACCTGGTGGACACGTGCGGCACAGGCGGGGATGGTCTGGGTACCTTCAACATCTCGACCGGAGCGGCGCTGGTCGCCGTTGCGGCCGGTGCAAAGGTAGCCAAGCACGGCAATCGCGCCGTGACTTCGTACTGCGGTTCAGCGGATGTGCTGGAGGCGATGGGCGTGCCGATTGCGCTCTCGCCGGATCAGGCGGTTGCGTGTCTGCGGGTGACGGGATTCATGTTTTTGTATGCTCCTGCGCTGCATCCGGCGTTGAAACGAGTGCAGCCGATTCGACGGGCGCTCGGCTTTCGGACGATCTTCAATTTGGCTGGACCGCTGACGAATCCGGCAGGTGCTCCGGCGCAGGTGATGGGTGTTTACTCCCGCACGAAGGTCTCGCTGGTGGCGGAGGCAATGGCGCGGCTGGGTGTGAGGCATGCGTTCGTTGTACATGGCCTGGACGGGCTCGACGAGTTAACCCTGACGGACGAAAGCAGCGTGGCGGAAGTTACCGGGGGTGGGGAGCAGGGAACAGGGAGAAGCGTCCGACTTTTTCGATTGACTCCTGAGGAGGCCGGATTGAAGAGGGCTCTACTCACAGAGTTGGCAGGAGCTGAGACGGCCGCGGAGAACGCGGCGACTCTTGATCGAATTTTTGATGGTGAGCCAGGACCGAAGCGTGACATTGTCCTGCTTAATGCCGCAGCGGCTCTGCTTGCGTCAGGCGTTGCCATGGATTTGCGCGAAGGCGTTGCACGGGGCGCGGAGGCGATCGATGCGGGCGCGGTGCGGGAGACGGTGAATAGGTTGCGTAAGTTCGGAAATAATGGCTTACGGATTTCCTGAGGTGTAAAGTTTTTTCGTTACTACACCTTGTGGAGTCCAGATGAAAGCTTCAACGATTCGCCCGATATCTTTGTTTGCTTTGTTTGCAGCATTTGCAAGCTGCTTGCTGGCCCAGACGATTCAGGTCAACCAAAACAACCGTACGATAGCGGTGACCGCGACTGATAAGGCGACGACGGACGCAGACCTTGCGGTCGTGCACGTCGGATTTCAGGTCTTCGGACCGGATGAGCCGTCTACCTATGCCGATGGATCAAGAATGTCGAATGCCATCATGGATGCTCTCAAGAGAGCCGGTGTTCCTGACAGGGCAATAGAGAGCGAGAACCAGAATCTGCAACGGAACCCTTATCACGATCCGCAGGAATCGCAGATGGATCGAGACAAGCGGCAGTTCGTGCTCAACCAGTCCTGGACAGTGAAGACGAAGCCTGACGATGCTGCGAAAGTTCTGCACATCGCCGTTGAGGCCGGCGCAAACCAGAGCGGCCAGATCGATTGGCAATACCGCGATATGAATGCCTTGCAGGCAAAGGCAGCTGCGAATGCTTTGGCTAAGGCGCAGGCGATCGCGCAGCAGATGGCGCAGGGTCTGAACGTCAAGCTGGCGGGTTTGATTTTCGCCAGCAATCAGGCGCCGGAGAGCCCTCAGCCCGTGGTTCGCCTGCAGCAATTCGCGAAGCTTCAAAATGAAGCCGCCTTCACGGGTCCCGCTCCTCTGGCCATCAACCCGCGGCAAATTGAGACATCCGCCACTGTCTATGCTGTCTTCGCGATTGAGTGACCCTGCGACTTTCGCCGTTGCCACGCATCAGACAGGAGTTACGGCGTACTCTGCTAGAGGCCGGAGATTTTCTTCGCAAGGATAAACATGCCCCGTTACCAATATCGCGACCTTAAGCCCACACGCCAAGCTGTAGAAGTCTACACGCGTTGGATCGACTACTTGGACGAGGAGTTCACCAAGCACAAAAAGCCGCTCCTGCGCGCTGAGTTGGTAAGAGACAATCTGCACCAGTTGTTGCTGGGACATCCCCATGGTGGAAGGCTCAATTTCACCCTTACCACCGAGCTCCCATTCAATGTGCTGCAGTTATCGCTGGACTCGGCCAACGTCACGCTTGAACCCGAGTACTACGGTGACATCGATGCACAGCGGTATGCCTGTATCAAGCCGCTCATCTGGTTCTGGCACATGTTCGACCACTCGCCTGTGGCGCTGAACCACTGGCTCGGGTTCCGCTTTCGGGCTATGCTGGGAAAACACATTTTCAAAAAGATCGGGAAAAACGTAAAGATATTTCACGGGGTCGAGTTCAGCTATGGCTACAACCTTACGATTGAGGATGACTGCGTCATCCACAAGTATGTGATGCTGGACGATCGTGGCGAGCTGATCATCAGAAAAGGGACATCGATATCGGACTATGCGGCCGTTTATTCCCATGCACACGATCCGATTGATTCCGGGATTGTTGAGAATCGCATAACCGAGATAGGCCCCCGGGCGCGGCTGACATATCACGCCTCGGTGATGGCTGGCGTGCGCGTGGGCGAAGATGCCATGCTGGGGGCAATGAGCCTGGCGACGAAGGAGATTGGCGACCACTCCATTGCCGGCGGCATACCCGCGAAGCAACTGAAGACCAAAGATCGGGCTACGCAGTTCAAGGACAGGAGTGATGTGCCGGCTCCCAAACATGAACAGCCGGAATGTGACTAACCTATGTTGAATCGAGGCAGGCGCCGTGCGTGGTTGTGCTCGCCCTGTTACCATCACTGTTGTCCATGAGTCAGCAAGCCATTGTTATTAAGATTTTTCAGTTTGCGATCCTTGTTTTCGCGCTCAGTCTTCACGAGGCTGCACATGCGTGGATGGCCTCGCGTTTAGGTGACCAGACGGCCAGGATGCTTGGCCGGGTGACGCTCAATCCCATCAAGCACATCGATCCGATTGGAACAGTATTGATTCCGCTGGCAATGCTATTTTTGCCTGGCTACGGTCGATTTCTGATTGGGTGGGCACGGCCGACACCGGTCAATACGCGAAATTTCAAGCGCATCACACGTGACGATATATTGACGACTCTGGCCGGGCCTGTGAGCAACCTTTCGGCGGCGCTGGCAGCTACAATTGCGCTCATTGTTCTGGCCAAGTCGAGTGCGGTAGGTACGCAGGCTGTGCATGCCCTCGCCGGTGGGCCTGTAAATCAAGATCTAATGACCACAAGCCCGGTAATTTTCCCGATGGCCATCATTCTTTATCTCGGCCTTGAGGTGAACCTGCTGCTCGCGGTCTTCAACCTCTTGCCGATTCCGCCGCTCGATGGGTCGCATATCTTTCGCCACATGCTTCCCTACAATGCACTGCGCATTTACGACTCGCTGGGCATGATCGGCCTGATCCTGATCCTATTTGTCGGAGCTCCCGTGATCATGTTTTTTGTTGGTCCGGCGCTGGCTCTGATAAATGCCGTCCTGCTCTCCCTCTGATTCTTTCCGTACAATGGGACGAGTATTTTTCGAGTAAAGGACCAGGGTGTCGATTTCTTCTTCTGATTCCAGGAAGCGCGTGCTGAGTGGCATGCGCCCCACCGGCAAGCTCCATCTGGGCAACTACATGGGCGCACTCTACAACTGGGTGCGGCTGCAACGTGAGTATGAATGCTACTTCTTTATCGCTGACTGGCACGCGCTGACGACGGACTACGCCGACACGTCACAAGTGAAAAGCAATACGCGTGAGGTCGCGCTGGATTTTCTGGCAGCGGGGCTTGATCCTGAGAATTGTGTTCTTTTTGTGCAGAGCGAGGTGAAGCAGCATGCGGAACTGCATCTGCTGCTCTCAATGATCATCGCTCTCAGTTGGCTGGAACGCGTGCCGAGCTTCAAGGATCAGCAGGAGCAGCTGAAAGATAAAGACTTAGCGACGTATGGGTTTCTCGGATATCCCTTGCTGCAATCCGCAGACATTCTGATTTATCAGGCTGATTTTGTTCCCGTGGGTCAGGATCAAGTTGCACACGTAGAACTCACGCGAGAAGTGGCGCGGCGATTCAACTTTCTTTATCCGAAGGATCCCATCGTGCGAGCCGCCCCTGTTAGGGGTGTGACTCGTGATCAGATTCGCGAAATGGCCGAAGAACCGGATTATTTGCGGTTTTATCCTGGAGGGGATCCTTCATTAGGTCTCAATTATCGAGAAGGAATTTCTGATGAGATGCTTTGGTCCAAAGAGTCGATTGTCCTGCCTGAGCCAAAAGTACTCCTTACACCGTCTCCAAAACTCCCCGGCACTGACGGCCGCAAAATGTCCAAGAGCTACGGCAACACGATTCTGCTTACCGATCCAGAACCTGTGATCCGGCAGAAGTTGAAGCCGATGGTCACAGATCCGGCGCGGGTGCGGCGTACGGACCCTGGCAATCCCGAGGTTTGTCCGGTTTTCGATCTGCATAAGGTTTTTTCCAACGCGGAAACGCAGCAGATGGCACGCGAAGGCTGCACTACGGCTGGCATCGGCTGCATTGAGTGCAAGAGCTGGGTAGCGGATGCGATCGTCGCGGAAGTTACTCCCATTCAGGAGCGGCGCAGCAAATACGAGAACGATCCGAGTCTGGTGCAAGGCATTCTGGAAAGCGGGCGCAAGCGCGCGACGGCGCGTGCTGAGCAGACAATGCAGGAAGTTCGCGCCGCCATGGGCCTGAGCGAGCACCTGGTAGATGCAACGCGATGACTGAAGAACAGAACACGACCGGAGAACCTATTCCGTCGACGGAGATGCCCGTTGCTAAGGTAGGATCTGCTCCGTCTGCTCAGCAGACTTCGCCAAACCCAACGCCGAAGAAGGACAAACAGGACGCCGACTCGGCGTTCCCCTTCTCGGTTAGCGTAGGGACTGTCTATGACGGCCCGCTCGACCTGCTCCTGGACCTGATCCGCAAGCAGGATATCGACATCTACGACATCCCAATCGCAAAGATCACCGCGCAGTTTCTCGGCTACGTCGAGCACCTGAAGGAAACAGACGTGGACGTTGCCGGCGACTTTATCTACACCGCTGCGCTGCTCATTCATATCAAGAGCAGGATGCTGCTGCCGCGCACACCGGCCGAGACGCCGGATGGCGAAGAGGATGATCCCCGGCGCGAACTGGTGGAGCGGCTCCTGGAGCACGAACGCTTCAAGAATGCCGCACAGATGCTACACGCAAAGCAACAGATTGAGGAAGCCACCTGGACCAATCCCGGCATCAGGGAGTTTCGCGATGCTGAGGAGACGGAGCCGGAGATCGCGGCGGACACAATGGACCTGGTGCGTGTCTTGCGGGAAATATTGGAACGCGTGAAGAATCGGCCAATCCTCGATGTAGAAGAGGACACAGTTACGGTTGGCCAGATGATCGACTATATGCGTCGCCGCCTGGTGATGGAGGACAAGCCGGTTGCCCTCAGTAAGTTGCTGGCAAATACGAAATCACTGAGCTCAGTGATAGCTATGTTCCTGGCACTGCTTGAGCTGGTGCGTTTACAGGCGATTCTGCTTCGGCAGGATCGAAACTTTAGCGAAATTTTTGTGAAAAAGCATGAGCAGTTCGAAGAAGTGTTAAATGAGCATATGAGCCAGATTCGCGACGACTGGTCGTAGTGCGCAATCTTAGCCATTCATCTCGCCTTCATCAAATATTCACAAAGCCTGATCGCATTTTCATCCGCAGGTGCGATTCCACCTGATAGCTTGCTAACGAACCCCCCAAGAAGGCGATCTCAGGAGCGATTTCTATGGACCAGGCAGCAAGCGTAGCTATTTCACCGGAACACGCCGGCGGTACATCGTCGGTACAGCATAAGCTGAATAAGTCTCCCGGCAAGATTGGCATGGCCATCTTTGGGTTAGTTCTGCTGGCTGGCGCGGGTTACATCATTTCGCAGATCGCGAAGGATCTTTACGGAACGCCCCTGGAGTCGGTGTGGGAGTATATTCTGCTCGGCTTCGCCCTGCTTACCGCCTTGGGTTTCGAGTTCGTCAACGGTTTTCATGACACGGCCAACGCCGTCGCCACCGTAATCTATACACATTCGCTTGAACCGCACGTCGCCGTGGTCTGGTCAGGTATGTGGAACCTGATCGGCGTGCTCACTTCATCGGGCGCGGTAGCCTACACGATCGTGACGCTGCTGCCGGTGGAGTTGATTCTGCAGGTGGGCAAGGGCGCCGGGTTTGCCATGGTCTTCTCTCTACTGCTCGCCGCCATCATCTGGAACCTCAGCACCTGGTGGCTCGGATTGCCCGCTTCGAGTTCGCACACATTAATCGGCTCGATTATCGGAGTCGGCCTCGCGAATCAGCTCATGAGCGCCAAGACCGGGACGAGCGGCGTGGATTGGGCGCAGGTTAGTAATGTCTTCAAGGTGCTGCTGATTTCGCCGGTTGTCGGTTTTGTCTGTGCGGCTCTTTTGCTGTTGCTTTTGAAAGCACTGGTTAAGAAGCCGGAGCTGTATAAATCCCCGAAGGGCGATACTCCGCCACCGTTGTGGATTCGCGGCCTGCTGGTTCTCACCTGTACCGGCGTGAGCTTCGGCCACGGATCAAACGACGGGCAGAAGGGCATGGGCCTGATCATGCTCATCCTCATCGGAACCGTTCCAGCGGCCTGGGCGCTGAATCACGCAATGGGCTATACCCAGGTGCAGGATTTCGCCGCTGTCTCGCAGCAGGCTGCAAATGTGCTCTCCGGCTACGTTTCCCCGGACGCAGTCATGGGGGATGCGCGTAGCGATCTGACGGACTACATCCGCACCAAGCAGTTCACGCCCAACACCATGCTGGCCGGTCGGCAGCTGGCGCTCGAGATCCAGCATGAAGTGATGGAGTATAAGACACTCGCCGATGTTCCGGCCGGCCAGCAAGGGAATGTTCGCAATGACATGTATGTCGAGAGCGAAGCGTTGCGCCTGATGGCCAAGTCCGGCAATCCCAAATTCACCTCGCCGGAGAATGCGGTGTTGGCGAATTACAAGAAGCACCTCGATCTTTCAACCAAGTTTATTCCGCTCTGGGTGAAGGTTGCGGTCGCGTTAGCGCTTGGGATGGGCACAATGGTCGGCTGGAAGCGCATCGTCGTCACCGTCGGTGAGAAGATCGGCAAGGATCACCTGACTTATGCGCAGGGCGCCTCGGCTGAAATCGTCGCGGCTGTCACGATCATCGCGGCTGACCAGTTCCACATGCCTGTCTCTACGACTCACGTGCTCTCTTCGGGCGTTGCCGGGACCATGCTGGCAAATGGCAGCGGCCTGCAGTTCTCCACCATTCGCAATATCGCTATGGCCTGGGTTTTCACCTTGCCAGCTGCCGCGCTGCTTGCGGCCGGGCTCTTCTGGACGATGCGGCAGTTCATGTAGCGAATATGGGACCGGAAGAACATCGACCGGCCTGATCCTGACGAATGAACGGCGCTTCTGTAGTATCTGAGAAGCGCCGTTTTCATTTTTCCGGGCGTGTGATTTATATCCGACCCCATGAGTCTGAAAGCCAAGATCGAAGCCGTCATTTATGCAGCGGAAGAACCCGTCACGCTGGCGCAGCTTGCTGCTCTCTTCCATGAAGAAGCACTCGAGGAACGGCGCATCCGGTTGGCCGAACAGGCTGCGGAAGCAGCCGCCGTCATATCTGCTGCAACCGCTCCGGAACCAGGTCTGGGCTGGGAGTCGCCACTGCCGGTATTGAGCGAGATTGCTGCCGAGGCTCCAGAGGCTTCCGCTGACGATGTCAAGCAAGCCGCGCGTCTGCGCGACCGCGAAGTGCGCGATGAGCTTCGCCGAGTGGTCAACGGCCTCATCGCCGAATACGACACAGGCGACCGCGGCATGGAGATTCGTGAGATTGCCGGCGGCTATCGGGTGGCCACAAGGGCCGAGTATCACGACTCCGTGCGCGGTTTTGTGAAGAGCCTCAAACCGCCGATGAAGCTGTCCCTACAGGCGCTGGAGACTCTGGCCGTGATTGCTTACAAACAGCCGGTAACAGCTCCAGAGGTGAGCGAGATTCGCGGAGTAGATTCCGGCGGCGTACTCGGCTCCCTGATCAGCCGCAAACTCATTACCACGGCAGGCCGCAAGCATGTGATTGGGCGGCCGATTCTCTACAAAACGACGAAGGAATTTCTGCTTCGTTTTGGGTTGAAAGACCTGAACGAGCTGCCATCGATCGAAGAGTTTGAGAAGATGGCAGGCGAACTGGCGGATGCGGAGAGTCTCGATGCTCCTGCCGAACTGCTGCCGTTCGTGCAAGGTGAAGCGGATGACGAACACCCTGAGAATGTCGAGACGAATCGCGATGAGGATGACTCTGAAGTCGAAGCGGCCGCAATCGCCGCCGTGGGGGTAAGCGAGGAGACTGGCCAGCGTGAATTCGCCGATCTTCCCGGCGTGGTGGTTGAACCCGAAGTAAAGCCGACTCACATGGTGGACGCCGGCGAGGCCACAGCCTCTGTGGGCCAGCCGGGTGAAGGGGACTGATGGTTGAGGACGGGGACCAGATCGGCGAGCGGCTGCAAAAGATCATTGCCGCTGCCGGAATCTGCTCGCGGCGCAAGGCTGAGGAACTGATTCTCACCGGTCGCGTGCAGGTTAACGGGAAAATTGTGACCGAGCTGGGCACAAAAGCTGATGCGTTGGGCGACCACATCCGTGTGGATGGCAAGCTGCTGCAAGGCCCGGAACGGCTCCGCTACTACGTGGTTAATAAGCCGAAGGGCTACGTTACGACGATGAGCGACCCGGAGAATCGTTCCACAGTGATGCAGCTGATTCGCGGCGGGGAGCGTGTTTTTCCCGTAGGACGGCTCGACTACGCGAGCGAAGGTCTGCTGCTGATGACCAATGACGGAGAGCTTGCGAACGCCCTCACGCGGGCGACCGCGAAAGTTGAGAAGACCTATCTCGTCAAAGTGAGCGGGAAACCGAAGGAATCAGATCTGGATCAGCTGCGCACGGGACTGATGATCGAGCGCGGCAAGCCGGGCACGCATGAGGGCCGCGTCCTGACTGCTCCGGCAAGGGTTCGACTGGTGCGCGAGGGCGAGAATCCCTGGTATGAATTGATCCTGATCGAGGGGCGCAATCGCGAAATCCGTAAAATGTTTGAGGAAATCGGCCACCACGTCGAGAAGATCCGCCGTGTCGGCTTTGGACCCCTGGTTCTGGATGTCGAGCCGGGCAAGGTGCGCGAGCTAACAGAACAGGAAGTGGAGAAGCTGAAGCGGGCATCGCGGGCCAAGCCCCCGGCCAGAACACAGCGCGAGCCAAAAAGAGAAAAAGCTCTTCCCTCTGCGGCGCGGCTCAAGAAGGCTCCCGCCCGACATACTTCAGCGAAGAGGAGCGGCCAACGACCTGTTTCTCGGGCTGCCAGACGGTTACCGCGCTCGTAGTAAAGCATCTTGGCGGTCTTCCGACGCATCTATAGCTCGCGATATGCTGTCCGCCGCACAACGGAAAGAGACAGCAATGGAGGTTTAGCAATGGCCAAAGCTACGTTTGGGGCAGGTTGTTTTTGGGGTGTTGAGGCGCGGTTTCAGCAGGTTCCCGGCGTGACGGCGACTGCCGTCGGATACGAAGGTGGCATGCTCCAAAGTCCGACTTACAAGGATGTTTGTACCGATGCGACAGGTCATGCCGAGGTCGTCGAGATGGATTATGACTCCGCGAAGGTGAGCTATGAGCAATTGCTCGATCTGTTCTTCGAGCTGCATGACCCGACGCAGCTCAACCGCCAGGGCCCGGATTGGGGCAAGCAATACCGCAGTGTGGTCTTCTACCACTCTCCCGAGCAGGAAGCGGCCGCAAAGCAGACGATCGCGCGGCTAACCGGAGAGAAGCGCTTCTCGAAGCCGATTGTCACGCAGGTGGTCCCGGCCGAGACCTTTTGGCGCGCCGAAGAGTATCACCAGAAATACCTTGAGAAGCGCGGCGCAGTCAGCTGCCACATTTAGGCCAGACAGTTTTGCTACTTCCTGTTCTCGTCGGGAAGCTTCTTATCGACCTGGCTGTTGGCTCCAACCGCTGTGCCACCTGATTCCATAGCTTGCATGGATTCGAAGTCGATCTTGAGCGCATTGAAGACAGGTTTGTCGAAGTCTTCCTGCTCAATAAAGGCATGGCGAATGTTGGCAGATCTGGCAGCAGCGAAGACTGGTTTGTAGTCAACGACCCCATGTCCCAATTCCGTCGATATGCGCTGGCCGGGCTCTTGGTTGGCCTGTAAGGGTTTCAGGTCCTTAATGTGCAGCATAGAGAATCGCGTGGGATGCTTGGTAAGTATCTCTACGGGATCCTGTCCGGCAGCAATCACCCATCCGCAATCGAGCTCGAGGGTCACATACGCGGGATCGGTGTACTTGAGCAGCGCCTCAAAGCCGGTCATCCCGTCGCCCAGATCACGAAATTCCATGGTGTGGTTGTGATAACCGAACCGAAGCCCTGTGACTTTTAATTTCCTGCCCAGGCGGTTGAACTGATCTGTATTCCACTTCCAGTCATCGAGAGGCAGACCGTGCTGCATGCCCTGCCAGGCTCCGCCCGGTGTGTGTGCGAAGCGGGATGGATCAGGCACGGAGGGCGCAGAGCAGATGATGTATTGAAGTCCCAGGGTCTTTGCATAATCGATCGTCGCATCTTCCGCCTTAAGGAGGTCGGCGAGGGAATAGTGCGCGCTGATACAATTCAGGCCGGCATTCGCCATCAGTTGTTTGACTTCGGATGCGCTATGGCCGTAGAAGCCGGCAGCCTCGACCTCCCGGTAGCCGATGTTCGCGACCTGCTGCAAGGTCCCAGGGTAATCCTGCGCAAGCGCCTGGCGCACGCTGTAAAGCTGGAGCCCAATGGGCAGATTGGCTGAAGCGGCCAGAAGACGTCTGGATCGAAACAGTGCAAAGGCTGCGGCCATGGATCCGCCAGCTATGAATCTCCTTCTTGAAATCATTGAACCGCTCCTGCGAATGGTTGGGTACGCTTAGTCTTCAGCATAAACAATTTTTTCGCAATGAGACGGTCTTGTATGCCGATGCGATGGAATGTTTTCGCTTTGACTGGCTCGCAGGTATCGCGTAACGAGATCAATCAGATGCAATCGTTGGAGAAGCAGTGATCGATCCGGTCAGCCCGAATGTCTGACGTCTGGAGTCCGGGCATAACGCCCAAAAAAGAGCCCGCGTAGGAGCGTTCCGACGCGGGCTTCGTGACGAGTGTTGCTTTACTGGCCGCTAACCGCAGCCACTGAGCTGCCCGCACCGTGGTGTTTTGCGGGAGCGTCCAGTACGGAGGTGATGCGCGTGCCGAGCTGGATTGAGTGCAACTCGTGGGTATAGCCTGCGTCATCAAATGTCATGTGAAGAACCGGCGATGTTGGATCGCAGTCCGCTGGCGAGACTGCCCAATTGATCGACTGGCCGTTGTCGTTACGCAAGGTGAGCACATTGGCGTGTGGGTCGAGGCTGACTGCATAACTGCCGGCAGGGAATGCCTGGCCATGGGTCTCAAAATTGAAGGGGACGGTGACCACCGCTCTATCCGCCGCGAAGGCCGCAGTCGCGCACAGAGCGGCGGAAGTAAGAACAAGAGTACGAAGGATGAATCGCATTGGTGTTTTCTCCTTACAGGGAAGGACACTAACGATTCATGCAGAAGCCTGTCGTTAAATCCGCGTCCAATAATTGTCAAATTCGCTAGGACAGTTTTGACACTTGCGCTTCAGCATTTGAGTCGCGAATTTAAACCGTCACGGCTGCGGGAAATACGTTAACTCGCAAACAGATGGAAAGCGCAGCGCAGGCAGGGGGCGCATATTTGGCTCGTCAAAGAAACGAAAAGTAGCATCCTGTGCTTTTTCTGCAGGCAGAATGTAATATTGGGTTCCACCCTGTTCGGGAATTTCGGAGGTGTTGATGCGAGAGACACGGCGACGTTTACTCGTAACCCTGGCTGGCGTCGCAGCCGGAGCAATAGCGGCTCCCTCCACCCTCACGTCCCAGGCGGGCCCGCCGCAGCCGATGCCCTCACCAAATGCGCCCCATAATCAGAACGTCCCGGCAGGCATGGATAGCCCGGACCTTATCAAGCAAAATCAGCCCGGTGTAAGCCCGCTGGCCTGGACGCAGATCAAATCAGATACACAGAAACTTTTTCAGATGACTTCGGATTTTCGAGATCATGTGCAGCAGGCAAATCTGACATCAACTCTGCCCCTGCCTCTCATCAAAGAGGCACGTCAAATCGAAAAACTTGCCAAGCAGATCCAGGAACACATGAAGGGCTGAGGCCTATTGAGGCTGCGCCGCGCCGGGCGCGCTGGTTCCTGGGCTGAGAATCGAGGGGTTCGCAGCGTCGTGGGACCCTTGGTAGGACTGATCACCGTGTTGCGCGCGTTGTTGTTCAGCAAGCGCATTGAGGCGTGCAAATGCCGCACGTTCCTGGGTGGCCTTTTCCGGCTGATTCGCCCTGATATAGACCCGCGCCAAGGCGAAGTGGATTTCCGGGCTATCCGGATTGAGTTGACTCGCCACTTCTAATTCGTGAATCGCTTTCGCTACATCGCTCAGTTCAGCCCAGGTCCGGCCAAGGACGTAATGGGCATCGGCTGAATCGGGTGCAAGCTGAACGGCCTTCTGTCCTACTGGCAGGGCTTCTTCCGCAAGATGCTGGCGGAGGGCGATCGATGCGAGTCGAGTCCAGGGCAGTGCGCTCTGAGGTGAGATCTGTATTTCTGCCCGCATCTGGGCCTTGGCTTCATCGTACTGAGAAAGGGAATCGAGCGCGGTTCCGTTGGCGTAGTGGAGAAACGGCGTTGCAGGATACTGCTCGATCAGCCTCTGGAGCGTCGGAAAGGCCTGGTCGTATTTGCTGGCAAGCAATAGCTGAGCAATCTCCCCTGACGTTTGGACCAGAGAATGCCGCGATGCATCAACTTCATCGGGCAGAGATGGAATACGCAGCAGCGCCATGCCCAGAGCGAATTGGATTTCGTTGGAAAGTGGTTCCTGCCCAGCCAGGGGCGCTAACAATTCAGTGGCATTCTCGAACTGGCCCTTGCGATTGAGCAAGATAGCCAGGCGATACTTCGCAAGCTGGATCGCCTGCGGGCTCGCTCCCACTCCGAGTTGCTGGCCGCGTTGCAAGTGGATCAGGGCGTTATCGTAGTCTTTCAACTCAAACTCAGACAGGCCCATCACGGCCCAGGCTGTACCGTCTCCAGATTTGCGCTCAACCCAAGTTTTCAGAGCTGCGATCGTTTCAGGATAGTGCCCTGCGGAATAGTCGGCCATCGCTTGATTCCAGCTCGCCGCGTTATCTGTAACTGATGCGGTGGCATTTGCGCCTCGACCCGAAGATGTTCCGTACAGACCTGCGAGCCTGGGGTCGACGTATGGTTTTTCCGGTGCGAGGTTTGATGCGGCCCGTACCTGGTTGGCGGCCTCTTGTTTTTGGCCGGCGGTTTCGAGTGCCTTGCCCAGCGTCTGGTGTGCTGCGGAAGAATCAGGCGCGAGCCCTACTGCCGTGCGGGCTGCGTCGAGCGCTTTCTGAGGTTGCTGAAGATTGAGTTCTAAAGCGCTGATTTGAATGTGAGGAAGCGCGCTTTGTGGAGAGATCGCCACCTCCTGCTGTTGCGCTATGAGGGCCTCTTTAACTTGACCATCGGCAACGAGAGCTAATCCGTAGGCATAGTGCAAATAGGGAGTCTTTGGGTGCTCGTTCACCAGTGTGCGCAAGGCATCAAGAGATTGTGTTGGGCTCTGCGCCCTTATCGCCGCTGCTTCGCCCGCGGCTTGAATTAACGCTTCCTGAGAAGGATCGACCTCCTGCGGCAACAAGGGAACCCGCAACAGCGCCAGGCCAAGCGCAGACTTGATTTGCGGAGACAGTTGGTTCTTGCCGGATGTGGAAAGGAGCAGAGCCGATGCCCGTTCAAATTCGCCGCTTCGATTGAGCAGAAGAGCCAGATGATACGCAGACACACGGCCGAGTTCCGGATCATCTTCGCCGCCAAGGGATTGAGCTTTCTGAAGGTCTGCCAGGGAGTTGGCATCATCCTTAGTTTCGAACTCGGAAAGTCCGAGAAAGCTCCACGCAGCGCCGAGATCAGGTGAAAGTTGGACCAGTTTCCTAAGAGCGGGAATCGCTTCGGAATAGTGGTCGCGATCATATTGCATCGTTCCCAGATACCACCAGCCCTCGGCCCATTCTGGATGCAGGGTTACGGCACGCGTGTAATCACGGATCGCTTCATCCGTCTTGCCTGTTTCGCGCGCCGCAGTCGCCGATTCCGCGAGTCCCTGGAAATTGTCCTGCGTTGAAGGCGCAGTGGTCTGCCCACATGTTGCCCGCCCTTCTCCGCAGGTGAGTAGAAGCGCCGCGCAGCAATACAGGATGGACCAGCGGAGCCGTTCAAGGAACATACTAAAAATGTCTCATTCGCGAGGCACTCAAGGCTAGAGCCGGAGAGCGCTTGTGTGATCCACGCGCGCAGTTTGGTATCGTTTTTAAGATGGCTCGGCAGTTTCCTCGCATAATTCCTCACCTCCCTCTCGTTTCCCGAAGAAGTTTTTTGCAGGGCATGCTGCCGGCGATGCTCCCCCTGAACGGATTTCCGTCTTTTGCTGCCGGTACACCGGCCGCTTCGCCCGCCTTCGAAGAGATTTCTCCTGCCCGCAGCGGCATCACCTGGATTCACACTGCCGGCAAATCTGCGCAGAAGCATTTGCCTGAGACGAGCGGCGCGGGCTGCGCCTTTCTCGACTATGACAACGATGGCTGGATGGATATCTATCTCGTCAATAGTGGAAAGACGGATTTTTATACCCCCACGCGGCCATTGCGCAATGCGCTCTACCGCAACAATCGAGACGGCACCTTTACCGATGTGACCGAAAATGCTGGTGTCGCTGGCGGCGGATACGGAATGGGAGTGGCTGTCGGCGATTACAACGGCGACGGGCTTCCCGATCTCTACGTCACGCAGTTTGGGCGCAACATTCTGTATCGCAACAACGGCGACGGCACCTTCACCGATGTGACCGAGAAAGCGGGTGTGGCTGCGGCCGGATGGAGTTCGAGCGCGGTGTGGTTCGACTACGACAATGACGGACGACTCGATCTCTTCGTCTGCCAGTTCGCTGAGTTCGACGCAGCGCTTGGCTGCGGAACTGATAAAGACGGTGTCCACCACTACTGCATTCCACGGATTTTCAAGCCCCGTCCCAGCTGGCTATTCCACAACAACGGCGATGGCACCTTTACCGATGTCAGCAGGGAATCGGGCATCGCCGAGCACTTGGGTAAGGCCTGGGGTGTGGTAGCCACTGACCTCAACAACGACGGCCGGATGGATCTGCTCGTCGCCAACGATACCGTGGCGAACTTTCTCTTCATGAATCGCGGTGGAGGACGCTTCGAAGAAGATGGGTTTGCGGCAGGCGTGGCTTACAGCGCCGAAGGCAGAGCGCGTTCGGGAATGGGCGTAGACTCAGCGGATTTCAACAACGATGGCTGGATGGACCTCTTTGTCGCGAACATCGACGAGGAGATCTTTTCTCTCTATCAAAACAACCACGACGGGACCTTTGACGATGTGGCAATGCAACGAGGTATAGGCATGGCCACGCGCTGGATGAGTGGTTGGGGGCTGAAGTTCTTCGACTACGACAACGATGGCAACATGGATTTGATCCTGTCAAACGGATTCCCCGATGATCTTGTGGACCAAATCTCCAACAAGGTCACCTATCGAGAACCGCTTCTGCTCTTTCGCAACGATGGGCGGTCATTCAGGGACGTGAGCCAGCAGAGCGGCCCCGTTTTCGCAAAAACTTTCGCGGCGCGCGGCCTGGCAGTTGGAGACTTTAACAACGACGGCGGTGTAGATGTTTTGATCAGCGTCAACGATAGTGCGCCCGTTCTACTCAAGAACAATGCCGCCAAGCAGAATCACTGGCTGGGCTTACATCTTGTTGGCCGTAAGTCGAATCCCGATGCAATCGGGGCGCAGGTTACGTATCAGGCAGGAGATCTCAACCGCAGCCGCATGAAGGCTGGAGGGGGCAGCTTCCTGTCTTCGCACGACCCGCGCATGGTGCTGGGTCTCGGGCAACGCTCCAAAGTGGATTGGCTTGAGGTTCACTGGCCGCAGCCGAGCGGGGCCGTCGAACGATTTACGGATCTCCCTATCGACCGGTACATCACGATCGTCGAAGGAACCGGAAAGTGGAAGTAGTCCTGCGCGGGCTTGAGACACAGCTATTCCGGGAAAGGTTCGCCCTCGCGCACGATGCGGATCCGATGGTCTGTGAACTTGTCGTGCATTTCCGGCACGTACACTTTCTGCATGTGGCACGAGGTGCAGTTCTTCGTGGCTGTCGGACAGGCGGAGCCGGGGTGCTCCGCAGTTGGTTTCTGACCCGGCGAAGTGACGTGACACTTGAGGCAGGCATGATCGTAGGCGGTTGACTCTGTTTGCAGTTGCTCGTGAGGGTCATGGCAGGCGATACAGGTTAGCCGTGCGTCGCCCTTCCCCCAGCATTTGCTGGTCACCAGCCGGTACGGCGCCGATCGGGTGCTGGCGACTCCTTTTACGCCGGTCGTCTTCACATCCCACCAGGTTGCATGGCAGGCACCGCAAAATTCGACCGAATCTACCGGGCTGAGATGGCGGGAATTGAAGATCTCTGTCTGACGGGCATCGAGATTTCCCTTCATCAGGCTATTCATTGCGGCGACATGCTTGGCTCCCGGTCCGTGGCATGCCTCGCAGGTGACGCCGGGGATCAGATTTTCTTCATCGAACTTGTCGCCGATGGTCGAGGCTGTACTATGGCAGGCGAAACAGCGGCCGATCTCGGCCTTGGCGACGGGCCGGTCCATGGCTTCCTCAACGTCTTTGGGAGATGCCAAGTCGCGCGTCGGCGTAAAGCCAAGATTTTTCAGGGTTTCAAAGTAAGTCACGCGCGCCTCATAGAAGTGGCCGTCCTCTTTCTTGAAAAGATACGACTGACCCACGCGTGGCGTGCCAAAGGCCCAAAGCAGCGGCGACGACAGGGTTTGCCTTCCATCGGTTACCGTGTAGAGGCTGTGCTCTCCGTCGCTCCTGATGAGATAGCGGTACACACCCACGGAAAACGAGAGTTCAGGATGTTTGTGCAGGGTTTCCGCATTATCCGCATGGGCCACCGTGCGCGCCATAGGTGTTTTTGTCTGGGAAGCAAATTTTGACGCATGGCAAGGCGCACAGGCTGCTGGACCGACATAGTCTTTGCGGGAAACTCCGGCCTGAGTTGGCCAGAAGCCGGGCTCGGCCAGGTGATCTTCGGTTGATAGCTGCGCCCGCATCCACGGTCCAGTCGCAGTCAGGACAAGAAGAAGAAAAAGGCCCTGCCTGCAAAGGCGGATCCGGTTATCGGCGACAGCCATACTTTAGTCTGAAAAATCCAACGCAATTCTGTGAGGTTGATCAGGTCCTACCATAGCCTGTAGCCCCTTATTCGATCAAATCTCCGGTCGTCCAAGACAGGTCTGGCGCCTGAATTCGGTCGCAGCGCTTTTTCAACGGAAGTTAAGTCCTTTGTTTTGAGCGGAAGCGCGCGGCATCAAGCTCGTTAGCAGCTTGCTCAATAAGAAGACTATACAGGTTTACAACTTTCGATATAGAATTCGCGCTGTATCAAATATTAAGTGCCTCGATTCAGAATGAGGCGGTGACAATAAAGCGAAAAAACTGCGAGGATCAGGTGAACCGTATCTTAGTGGAGAAGCAGTAATTATTATCGCTCGCGGCGGCTGCCATTATTTTTTGTTGACAGCCGTATATTGCGAGGAGTAATCAAACGTTTCAGTTCAAGCTGTTAACGTTATCAGGGTTCGAATCACGAAATCGTTAAATTTCGACCTTCGAATCGCACGACCCATGAACCTTTCAAGGAGGCACTATGTGCAAACGATATGCAGGAGGCGGGGAGGTGTGTCAGGAGCGGTCTACGCTTCGCATGCTGTCCTACGTACTTCTAGCTGTGCTGCTAGCGATCCCGTTTAGTCTGCACGCTCAACAAAATTCAGGAGTCATCACTGGAACCGTGACAGACCCGTCCGGGGCCGCTATTCCCGGCGCAACGATCACGGTTACCAACACCGCCACCGCCAACACAGCCACGGCGAAATCCGACGCTCAGGGCAACTTTTCCATAGCTCAGCTGGCAGTGGGAACCTATGAAGTGCGTGTGACTCAAGGCAACTTCAAGGAATATCTCGAAACCGGTGTCCAGGTTCATACTTCAAGCGTTACTCAAGTGAACCCGAAACTGCAGATGGGCCAGGTGACTGAAAAGGTCACGGTCTCGGCTACTGCAATCCAGGTCCAGACCACTTCAGCGGTCGTTGGTGAGGTCGTGAACGGCCAGCAGGTTCGCGAGCTGCCTCTAAACGGCGAGAATTTCGTGGGACTGACGCAGTTGTCTCCTGGCGTAAGTGCGGCGCAGGGCGCTAACTTCGTAGGCAAAGGCCTGGATGGCGGCGTCAACTTCTCCGTAAACGGAAACCCTTACAACATGAACCTGTTCCTGGTTGACGGCGTCAACAACAACGACGTCGGTTCGGGACGCACGATTCTTGTTTATCCGTCGGTCGACACCATCGCCGAATTCAAAATGCTTCGGAACTCGTATGGTCCGGAGTATGGCCAAGCCGCCGGCGCCATCATCAGCATCACGACGAGATCGGGTGCAAACCAGTTTCATGGCGGCGCTTTCTATTCTGGCCGCAGAGACGCTCTGGATGCCAACGATTGGTTCTCTAACCACAACGGCACGGGCAAAGCAGCAGAGAAGCGCGACGATTACGGCTACAACATCAGCGGTCCGGCCATAAAGGACAAGCTGTTCTTCTGGTGGAATCAGGAGTGGAACAAGGAAACTCAGGGCACATCGTTTGCGTTCTGCCTTCCGACGACGGCGCAGGCAGGCGGCGACTTTAGCCAATATGCCGGCCAGGCCCAGGATCAGTGCGGCGGGGCCATACCTACGCTTCCCGTTTCCACCCAGGCGCCTGGCAATCCCTATAAGATCGCCAATCCAGACCCCGCCGGATTATTGATTGTTAAGTATTATCCTGCACCCACAGTTGCGTCTGGCGTTAACTCCAGTGGCAATAACTGGACCACGTCGATCCCCAACCAGTTGGACTGGAGCGAGTGGAATGTCCGCGGGGACTATGACATTACCAAATCCAATCGGGCCACCTTCCGCTGGACCAACGACTCCTGGAACAATCCGTCGCCAAACAACCCGATCCCCTTCTGGGGCGAGTCAGCGTTCCCGACAGTGGATTCCAGCTGGAACCAGCCTTCGAGGAGTGTGCTGGCTAAGTTGAGCACGACATTTTCCAGCACCCTGGTGAATGACGTTGAGTTTGGTTTCGGGCAGAACCGCATTATCACCCAGCTTGAGGGCACCGAAAAGCAGATTGTCCCTGAGATCCAGGCGGCGTATCCTTCCGTGTGGCCGAGTTCTCTCAAGACCAAGGATGCATTCTTTGGCGCATGGGGAGGGTTCGGCCCCTACGGTGCCTCGGCTTACGCCTCCTTCTGGAATATTGCGCCTTACGGCAATCACGAAGACCTTTACACAATTCAGGATAATCTCTCCAAAGTGCACGGGAACCACCTCTTCCGGGCTGGCGTTCTGTTTGGCATCAACGAGAAGGTCGAAAATAATGGAAACGGAATCGATAGGCCCAGCCTGCCTAATGGCACCGTTTGCACCACGACATGCCCTGGATCGTTAGGGGCGCTCGATCCACATGCGAGCACCGGCAATGCTCTTGCCAACGTGCTGTTACCCGGCACTGGCGCAAATCCGCAGATGTTCTCCGGAATCACGGAAAACAGCATCGATGGCATAGCTGATGTTCACTGGCGCGATAATGAGTTCTATGTGGGAGACACATGGAAGATGAGGCGTAACGTCACCCTCGAGTATGGCTTCCGCTGGTCGTTCCTCCGTGAGCCTTATGGTGGGAGCAATGGCGGGAACACCAATCCGTCCTTCCAATCAGGTAGCAATTTTCCGCACCAGTGGGCCAACTGGAGCAGATCGGCCTACAGCGCAGCCCAGGCAGCAGCCAATCCGTCCGATGCCTGCAATGGAATTCTCACCGTACCAGGACAAACGCCCTGCCAGAACGCAAACACGTTGCTTTCCGGCCTGGGTATCAACCTTGGACTTTCCAATGGCACTCCGGGGCCGAATGGCTCCCTGACGCAGCAGGACAACCATGCTATCGCTCCCCGCGTGGGCATTGCCTGGGATGTTTTCGGCGATGGAAAGACTGCGGTGCGCGCAGGTGGCGGCCAATTCTATACCCGTGAGGAAGTGGGAATTGCCGAAAACCTGGCCCGCAACGCGCCTTTTGTGATCGGTTCAACTGTTAACCGGTCTCTCGATGCGGCTCCGCCGCTGTCAAGCCCTGCGGTCTCCCCGAGCGCAAACAAGACTACGGGCGGCAATATTCCCAGCTCGTGGCAATGGAACCTCTCCCTTGAGCAGGAGGTGGCGCGCAACACCACGCTGCAGGTCGGCTACGTCGGCAATGTAGGAAACCACCTCACCTCGATGTGGGACTCGAATGCCGTTCCTGCGGCGAACTTTCTGCAGGGCGCATTTGAGAGTGGAAGCGATCTAAACGCGCTCCGCCCAGCCGGTAACTTCAGCACCATTGGCGGCTTCGCTCGTGGCGGTCACGCGAGCTACAACGCGCTACAGGCGCTCTTCCGGATGCAAACCGGGAACTTCTCAACCTTCCAGGCGGCTTACACCTGGTCACATTCGATCGCAAACGTCGAACTGAACAATTCGTCAGGAACGATAAACCAGCAGGCAATCACCGACCAGTCCAATCCCGGCCTGGACAAGGGCAATACCAACATCAACCGTCCCAACATCTTTGTGGCGAACTGGGTAGCCTTCCTGCCCAAACTGGAAGGGCAAAACCAGTGGGTACGGCAAACTATCGGCAGCTGGGAGTTCAACAGTATCCTTACGCTTGCCGAGGGTAGCAACTTGACTATCTTTACAAACGGTGGCGTTGGGGGCGCTCCGGTTATGGTCAACGGTGTGGAGGAGTCCAGCGGTCTGAGCTCACTTGCAGGAACTGGTTATATCAACAACCAACGGCCACTGCAGACATCATTAAGTTGCACCGCGGGACGGGGTGGAGACACGTTCGTCAACCTGCAGCACTTCACTCTGAACGGATATGCACTCGGAACCTTCCCCTCTAACCTGGCGCCGCGCGGGTCATGCCAAGGCGCTCCAAACACCAACATGGACGCTCAACTGGCAAAGAACTGGGTGATCAAGGAGAAGTACCGGATCAAATTCAGCATGGACTTCTTCAATCTCTTCAACCACGCCAACTTCAACAGCTCGAACCTGGAAGGCTCGGCATACAATCCATCCGCTCCTCTCTACTGCGGAGGTGCGGACGCAACACATGGCACGCCTTGCAGCCCAAGCAATAACATCGTTAGCGGGATGGTTGGTAGTAGTACGACTGGGAACTCAGTCCCCGTTGGCGTAGGAAGTGGTTTCGGCCAGGCCTCCGCAGTGGCCCCCGGACGTACATTGCAGTACACGTTTAGATTCACATTCTAGGCGTGCCAACCAAAACGTTATAAACCTAAGCGGCGGGGCTTGATGATTCAAGTTCCGCCGCTTACTCTTTTTACAGAGCCGGGTGCTACCCTTAACTGTGAAGTACCAGTCCGTACAATTGAAGGACCATTTTTGTAGCATGCGGAATCCATGTTCCTCCGCCAAAGCTGCTGTTGCTGCCTGCGTGCTTGCTTCGGCGATAGTGATCTTGCTCCCCGCAGATGCTCAATCCCCAAAGCAGCACTCGCCCGCATCACATCCGCGTACCGAATCGCAAGAAAATCCTGCTCAGGCTGAGCTCACAAAGCGAATCCTGGCGGCAGATGCTGCGCGAAATTCGGGAGATCCTGTCGCCGCTGCTCAGGCTAACAAGGTCCTGATCGCCTCCGCGCTTCGGGCGATGGGGCGGCTGCGGCTTATCGAATCGGCATACGCTCAGTCCGCTGAAGTCTATCGTGCATCGTTGGACTTCGAAGATGTTCCGGAGGCGCATATCGAACTCGCTGCGAGCAGTCTGCTCGCCAATCGGCCCGATGACGCCATTCTTCAAGCGCAACAGGCGCTGGCCGCAGACCCGAATAATGGGCAAGCCTATCTCATCCTTGGAAGAGCTTTCAGCGCTAAGCAGGAGTTTGTGAAAGCGGCGGATGCCTTGTCACAAGCGGCCAAGATTGAGCCTACAATTGAGACCCTTTACTCGCTGGCTATCTCCTGGCTATCGACCAATAGCCCGCAGGGCAAGCAGCGAGCGATGGCGGTCTTCGACCAAATGAAGGAGATGGCTGGAGATAGCGGCTCGCTTCACGTTCTCTTTGGCCGTGCCTATCGCGATGCGGAAATGATGCCGGATGCCATCCGGGAACTCCAGCGCGCCATTCAGCTCGATCCTGCCACGCCTCATGCTCATTATTTTCTGGGCCTAGCGAATCTCGCGCTCAATGATTGGAAGCCTACGCCCCTGGCCGAATCGGAATTTGAGCAGGAGATACGGTACTACCCGAAAGACTTTCTGGCTAATTACATGCTCGGTTTTCTGGCATCAAGTCAACGGCAGTATGCTGTCGCGGACAAATACATGAAGATTGCTGCCGAGTTGGATCCCAAAGCGGTGGAGCCCTGGCTCTACATGGGGCTGAATGCCTATGCCCAGGGAGATGCGAAGACTGCCGAACCGCTGCTGCGCAAAGCCGTCGAGCTCACTGGCACGGACGAAGCCCGTACCAATTACCAGATCCGGAGAGCCTACGTCGATCTTGGACGCATCCTCGCGAACTCGGGACGTGAACAGGAGAGCGATGTCTTTTTCGCCAAGGCTCACGCTCTCCAAAACAAGGTCATGGCGGACACCCAGCAGAAGGTTACCTCCATGGTTCTTTCGGAGGGCGCGGGCTCCATGGCGGCTATGGTGCCTCTCGACAAACGGCAGGAAAGCCAAGCGGCGCCTCTTGTTCCCGGCGGTGGCGATCCGTTTGCTCAGGTCGATGCATCTGCCATGGCTCACGCGAATTTAACTGACAGCCAGCGTGCTGTCGCCAAGACCCAGGAGGACGCTCTACGGCTCATTCTGGGCCAGAGCTTCAGCGATCTGGCGACCTCCGAGGCCATTCAACGTAACTATGCCGTTGCGCTCACACACTACCAGGAAGCGGAACACTGGAATCCTTCCATCTCGGATATTTCCAGGAACCTGGGACAATGCGCTTTCCGAGTAGGCAATTATCCTGAGGCGATCCGCGGCCTCTCTCGTGCAGTTGAAGAACAGCCGGCTCAGATTCCTATCCGCGCCATGCTGGGCATGGCCTACTTCGCGTCAGATAAATACGCTGACGCCGCGAATACCTTTGCCCCCCTTGGCGTCGCCGGAATGCGAGACAGTACCGTAGGCTATGCGTGGGCGGCGTCCCTCGCCAAGCTGGGCAATGCGAAAGAGGCCGCCGACGTTTTAGGCCAGTTTGAAAGCGGCAATCTGTCAAACGATACCCTGCTGCTGGTAGGGCAGCTGTGGACGGAAATCGCCGACTACGACCGCGCCGTAGCTTCTCTGCATCGCGCCTTGCAGGCCGATCCTTCGTTGCCCAAGGCTCATTATTATGCTGCCTTGGCCTATATTCGCTGGGAACATTGGTCCGATGCACGCAGCGAACTACAAGCTGAGCTAGCCATCCGTCCCGGCGATCTCGATGCCACGTATCATTTAGGTTTTGTCGATCTTCAGGAATCGAAGATTGACGATGCGGCAAAGCTCTTCGAGCAGGTCATTGCAGTGAATCCGGAGTATGCGAACGCCCAATATGAGCTGGGTAAAATTCTGCTCGATCGGGGGAAATTGCAGGAGGCAGTGCCTCACCTCGAAGCGGCGGCTCGCCTCAGTCCCGAAAAAGATTATGTCCACTACCAGTTACAGGCCGCCTACCGGAAAGAATCCCGCACCGCCGATGCGGATCGTGAACTTGCCGTTTACCAGGAGCTGAAAACGAAATCACGTCCGCACATTCCTCAGCCGACACAAAATCCATAATGCGCATTTCCCATCCGCTCTCATTGAACAAATCAGCTAAGTCGCTTACCGTCGTTTTTCTCTGCCTTAACCTGCTTCATGCGCAAGAGGGCCACCCTCCGCCCAAGTCCATGAAGTGCAGCGGCCGCCCCATACCGCGGCTCGAAGATGTGACGGCGAAAACCGGAATCACCTTCTCTCACACCGCCGATCCATCGAAGAAATACATCGTGGAGTCGATGAGCGGCGGTGTAATTCTCTTCGATTACGATCGCGATGGCTGGCAGGACATCTACTTCACCAATGCTCCTACCGTCGAGATGGCCGTCAAGGGAGAGGCCAGCCCCGGCGTTCTGTATCACAACAACCATGATGGAACCTTCACCGATGCCACCGCAAAGTCCGGCCTGAACAAGCCCTGCTTCGCCATGGGCGGAGCTGTTGGGGACTACGACAACGATGGCTGGCCCGACCTGTATGTCACCTGTCTCGGCGGAAACATCCTGTATCACAACAACGGCGACGGAACCTTCACTGATGTGACCGCCAAGGCTCACGTTGCCGATGGCCGCTGGTCTACGGGCGCATCGTTTGGCGACTACGACGGCGATGGTTTCGTCGATCTGATGGTCACGAACTACGTTGACTTTCATCTAAACGATCTGCCCGGCTTCGGCAGCGCGCCGAACTGCAAGTACCGGGGCATCTCAGTGCAGTGTGGCCCGCGCGGCTTGCGCGGTGCCGGCGACTCTCTCTTCCACAACAATGGCGACGGGACCTTTACCGACGTATCGAAGGCCGCCGGGGTCAGTGATCCCGATGGCTACTACGGGATGGGGGTGATCTGGGCGGACTTCAACAATACCGGGCGACCGGATATCTACGTCGCCAATGACTCGACGCCGAAATTTCTATATAAGAATCTGGGTAATGGCACATTCAAGGACATTGGCCTTCAATCCGGCACGGCGGTCAGCGAAGACGGCTCTGAGCAGGCCTCGATGGGGATTGCGGTTGGCGACTACAACCATACCGGCCGGCCATCCCTTTATATAACCAACTTCTCCGACGAGAACGACCTCCTCTATCGCAATGACGGAGACTGGAATTTCACCGAGGTCTCCTATGGTTCGGGCGTAGCGCTGCCCTC
>Ga0206959_10003_pt1 | contig 77694 bp, 61 predicted proteins | sample Alteio_BWOrgHeat_31_FD_152971 | JGI IMG/M metagenome (GOLD analysis project Ga0206959, IMG submission 152971) | Enriched cells from forest soil in Barre Woods Harvard Forest LTER site, Petersham, Massachusetts, United States -... | ecosystem: Environmental > Terrestrial > Soil > Temperate forest >...
GACTGGTGTCTTGGTGAAAGTGGAAAACTCGCTCCAAGGTGAATGGCGGAGTGAGCGCTGGGAAGGCGCGAACAAAGCCCAAAGGGCGGGAGCGGTAGTACCGCGAAACCCTCAAAAATGTAGTGTGTATGCACAGGTGGCCGAGTGGTTAATGGCAGCAGACTGTAAATCTGCCGCTCCTAGGAGCTACGAAGGTTCGAATCCTTCCCTGTGCACCAGTAAGTTTAGTTGGGAAGCGGGTTTTTATGCGGGTTCGAGGTATGCAGCGCAAGATTGTTGCGCTCCTCGTTTTGGCCGCGCTCGCTGGCCTGGCTTGGAGCACGATGGATGCCGGCAAGGTTCGCATGCTGGTCTTCGTTCTGCTTGGCGGGTTTGCTCTTCGGGTATTGCTGACCTCGGGTCGGCGGTACGATGAGGAAGAGAATTCGCAGTAGGTTTTTGAAGTGGTAGTAGGCTGATGTAGCTCAGTTGGTAGAGCACTCCCTTGGTAAGGGAGAGGTCACCGGTTCAATCCCGGTCATCAGCTCCAGGATTGGGAAAAGCGCCCGAGGCCGACAGTGGGAAATGCTGTCGGCCCTGTAGCGTGTAGAGCGGGAGTAACTCAGTGGTAGAGTCACAGCCTTCCAAGCTGTTGGTCGCGGGTCCGATTCCCGTCTCCCGCTCCAAAGATTTAGGTAAACGGAGTACGTGGCAGTCCATGTTCGAGCAGGCAGTTCTTCCGGTTCAGGATCAAAAGACCTTCGCTGAGATCGAAAGCGCGCTCCAGGAAGCTTTTGCGCCGGCGCACGCGGCAAAATTTCTTCGCCGTCTAGAAAAAGCAAGACTGCGTGCCCGGCAATTTGAGGCGATCCTGGCGCATGGGTTTCTCGGCGCAAAGACGCCGTCGCTCTATGGATCGCTCGGCGATTCGGACCGCGGCCAGGTGCGCGAGTTGTATCTTGGGCTCGTCGAGCATGTCGCTCCCGAGCTGCGGACGAAGTATTTGAAGGTGTACGCGTATTACTGAGCCGTTTGCATTTCCGCAGCCATCCGAACCCAGTTTGTATGTGCTGATGTGGGAGTTTGAAGTTCGTTCGGGCTGTGAGGCGGCATTTGTTGAGGCGTACGCCCCGGATGGGGTTTGGGCCCGGCTCTTCCGGAAGTCTCCGGAGTTCCTGGGTTTGGAATTGGTGCAGAGCGTCAAGCATCCGCTGCGATTTTTTACCCTGGATGCGTGGACCTCGCGCGCAGCGTTTGAAGATTTCCGGCGTGAGAACATGGAAGCCTATTCGACGCTGGATGTGAAATTGGCAGGATTAACGGAGTGGGAGCGCCGGATTGGCGCATTTCCCTCCGAGTAAACAGGAGAGCAGGACATGGCGAAGGAGAAATTTGACCGGTCGAAGCCGCACGTAAATGTGGGGACGATCGGGCATATCGATCACGGGAAGACGACGTTGACGGCGGCGATCACGAAGGTGTTGTCGAAGCACAACCCGAACAACAAGTTCCGTTCGTTTGACACGATTGACAATGCGCCGGAAGAGCGGGAGCGCGGGATCACGATTGCGACGGCGCACGTGGAGTACGAGACGGGGAACCGTCACTATGCGCACGTTGATTGCCCCGGTCACGCTGACTACATCAAGAACATGATCACGGGCGCGGCGCAGATGGACGGCGCGATTCTCGTGGTTGCTGCAACCGATGGCCCGATGCCGCAGACCAAGGAGCACGTGCTTCTGGCCCGGCAGGTGGGCGTGCCGTACATCGTGGTGTTTCTGAACAAGTGCGATGCGGTTGAGGATCCTGAGCTGATCGACCTGGTCGAGATGGAAGTGCGTGAGCTGTTGTCGAAGTACAACTTCCCCGGGGACGATGTGCCGGTGATTCGCGGCTCGGCTCTGGGCGCGTTGAACGGCGAAGCGCAGTGGGAAGCGAAGATCGACGAGCTGATGGAAGCAGTGGACAAGAATGTTCCTCTGCCGGCGCGTGCGATCGACCAGCCCTTCCTGATGCCGATTGAAGACATTTTCTCGATTTCGGGCCGTGGCACGGTGGTGACGGGCCGAATCGAGCGCGGCAAGGTGAAGGTGGGCGAGGAAGTGGAAATCGTCGGCTTCCGCGAGACGCGCAAGACGGTGGTGACGGGCGTGGAAATGTTCAAGAAGCAGCTGGATGAAGGTCTGGCTGGGGACAACGCTGGTCTGTTGCTGCGCGGCATTCCGAAGGAAGACGTGGAACGCGGGATGGTGCTGGCGAAGACAGCGTCGATTACGCCGCACACCAAGTTCAAGGGCGAGATCTACGTGCTGTCGAAGGAAGAGGGTGGTCGTCATACGCCGTTCTTCAATGGCTATCGTCCGCAGTTCTACTTCCGCACGACGGACGTGACGGGAACGGCGAAGCTGCCGGAAGGCACGGAGATGGTGATGCCGGGCGACAACATCGCACTCGAAATCGAGCTGCACACGCCGGTGGCGATGGAGAAGGGCTTGCGCTTTGCGATCCGCGAAGGCGGACGCACGGTAGGCGCCGGTACCATCACCGAGATTTTGCAGTAGGACTGGCCGTCCAGGCGGACGCCAAGGCCTGAACGGTGATGCGGGTAGGGATTCAGCGAGTCGGTTGTGCAAGTTTTAGGTAGAAATCGGGAGCCTTAGCTCCCGGAACAAGCCGCCCGGCTCGAGGGCCTTCAGGCCCGGAAGGTTTGAAGAAAAAGATCGCTGAAGCAGTCTTTTCGGCAATCGGTTAGGATAAAGAGATGCGCGAAATTGTGACATTACAGTGTCCCGTGTGTAAGGAACGGAACTACTCGACGACGAAGAACAAAAAGACGACCACTGGCCGTCTGGAGTTCTCGAAGTTCTGCAGCCGCTGCCGCAAGCACACCGACCACAAAGAAACGAAGTAGGGCTGGCCGTCCAGGCATACGCGCCCCTTGGGCGCCAAGCTTGGGCTAGCCAGGGTTGAATCGCGGAGGGAGCGCTGGATCGCGCGACCAAAGCGAGAGGGCGGTTCACCGCGAAGCCCTCGAATTACAGGGTGAATGACGGAGCGAGCGCCGGCTAGCGCGAGCAAAGTCAGAGGGCGGGAGCAGTTTTACCGCGAAGCCCTCGAATTACAGGGTGAATGACGGAGCGAGCGCCGGCTAGCGCGAGCAAAGTCAGAGGGCGGGAGCAGTTTTACCGCGAAGCCCTCGAATTACAGGGGCGTAAGCTCAACGGTTAAACTGTCGGTCTCCAAAACCGAACTTCTCGGTTCGAATCCGAGCGCCCCTGCCAGGAGATTGATGCAGTTCGCAGCCCGCTGCATAATGGGTTGCCGCGGAACAGTCTGAAGACTGTCCGCGTAGAAGAAGGAAGCAGCGTTATGGCGAAGGCAGCATTGGCGACGAATGAAGAGCGTTCCCCGCAAAAGAGCACCACGACCAATCAGGTGACGGCGTTCTGGACGCGCACTGTCGATTTCCTGAAGGATGTACGCGGTGAGATGCGTAAAGTTGTCACGCCCTCGCGTGCCGAGGTGCAGTCGACGACCACGGTTGTCATTGTGACAGTCTTCGTCTTCGCAGCGTTTTTCTATGTTATTGATTCGGTGCTGGGCAACGCACTGAAGTGGCTGCTGCATTGGCTGGGTGGCACGCAATAAGCGTGGAGTGGTATGGCGGCGCGAACGCTGGGAAAGCGCGAACAAAGCCAGAGGGTTATGACGAAAGCCAAAGGCGTGAAGTCGGAATCCTCGGATAAAGAAGGTATATGGCAGAAGAAATTCAAAACGAGACACCCGAGAGCGGCGCGCCTGAGCAGTTAGGACCCCCAGCCAGCGAGCGTTTCAAGTGGTATATCATCCACGCCTACTCGGGTTTTGAGCGCAAGGTGCGCGAGTCGCTTGAGAGCCGCGTGCAGGCCTTTGGTCTGCAGAACAAGATCGGCCGCGTGATGATTCCGACCGAGCCGGTCACGGAAATCGTCAACGGCAAGAAGCGCACGGTTGAGCGCGTGTTTCTCCCCGGCTACGTGCTGGTTGAGATGGATCTCGATAACGATCTGTGGCACGTGATTAAGAACACGCCGCGCGTCACGGGTTTTCTCGGCACAGGTGACAAGCCAGTGGCCTTGAGCGAAGAGGAAGTCAGCTCGATTCTCTTCCGCACGGATGTCTCGAAAGACAAGCCGCGCCTCAAGATCAAGTTCGAGAAGAACGAATCCGTACGGATCACCGAAGGGCCGTTCGCAAACTTCAACGGCATCGTGGATGAAGTGAATGAAGACCGCGAGACGCTCAAGGTGATGGTAACCATCTTTGGCCGCTCCACCCCTGTCGAGCTCGAGTTCGGCAAGGTAGAGAAGGTCGTTTAAGGTAGGCGAGGGCTTTAGCCCTCGTAATCGCAGAAGCCGGTGAAACAGGGCTTTAGCCCCTGAGGTACATCAGCTTCGAGCGAAGATTTTGCAGTACAAGAATTTGGTTGGCAGCGATAGCCACGAGCTAGCGGCTGCTTTAAGGAAAGGTTTTTAGCAATGCCTCCGACAACGAAAAAAGTACAGACACAGGTAAAGCTCCAGATTGAAGCCGGCAAGGCCACGCCTGCACCGCCGGTCGGTCCGGCCCTCGGCCAGGCCCAGGTCAACATCATGGAGTTCTGCAAGCAGTTCAATGCACGCACGCAGAACAAGGAGATGGCAGGCCTGATCATCCCGGTCGTCATCACGGTCTACGTCGACCGCACCTTCACCTTCATCACCAAGACGCCACCGGCCGCCGTTCTTCTTAAGAAGGCAGCCAACCTGGCCAAGGGTTCTGGCACGCCGAACAAGAACAAGGTGGGCAAGGTGACCGAAGCCCAGGTTCTCGACATCGCCAAGCAGAAGATGCCCGACCTGAATGCCGTGTCGGTTGAAGCTGCTGTCAAGAGCATCAAGGGCACCGCCCGCTCGATGGGGATTGAAGTCACGGCGTAAGCCGGCCACGTTTCTGTGGAAAAAGCGGGATGTGTGTGGCATAATCAAAGATGCGTCTCAAGCGCCAGCTGAGATGCAGTCAACAACACCACGGCCAGCAGGCGGTAGCGACTGTGCGGTGGGAGACGAGGATACATGGGCAAGAAAATCAGCAAGAATATTGCGAAGGCGCGCGCTGCGGTTGAAAAGCGCCCCTATTCGCTCCAGGATGCGGTTCCGCTCCTGCAGAAAGTCAAGTTTGCAAAGTTCGATGAGACGGTCGATCTGACGATGCGTCTTGGTGTCGATCCCAAGCATGCCGACCAGATGGTGCGCGGCACCGTAGTCCTGCCGCATGGTCTGGGCAAGTCCAAAAAGGTTGCCGTTGTCACGACAGGCGATCGTCAGCGCGAAGCCGAAGCGGCAGGCGCAGACATTGTCGGCGGCGAAGAGCTGGTGGAGAAGATTCAAAAGGAAAGCTGGACTGATTTTGACGCCCTGATCGCGACGCCCGACATGATGAAGTCGGTTGGCCGCCTCGGTAAGGTGCTAGGTCCTCGTGGCCTGATGCCGAATCCCAAGACGGGCACCGTGACCAACGATGTTGCAGCGGCTGTCAAGGAAATCAAGGCTGGTAAGGTCGAGTTCCGCACGGACAAGACGGCTCTGGTTCACGTTCCCGTGGGCAAGCTCTCGTTCCCGCCGGAGAAGCTGGTCGACAACGCGCTCACGGTCATTACGAGCGTGATGCGCGCTAAGCCTTCCGCGGCCAAGGGCAAATACGTCAAGGGCATTACTCTCAGCTCGACGATGGGTCCCGGAATTTCGCTCGATCAGTCTGTTGCCGATCAGGCAGCCAAGGCGTAGGCCGACACGTTACAGGTTTTCCGGCCAGCCTGCTTAAGCGCAATGCGCTGCAGGTGGTGGCCAGTAAGGATTTAAAACAATGCCATTTACCAGAGCAAAGAAGGCAGAGAAGGTCACGCAGCTGGCGCACGAGCTTGAAGGCTCAACCAGCGCGATTGTCGGAACCTTTGCCAAGCTCACCGTCGCGCAGGATTTTGAGCTGCGCAAGACCGTTCGTGCCGCTGGCGGCCGTTACCGCGTGCTCAAGAACAAACTCGCCGCTCGCGCCGCTCAGGGATCGAAGATTGAAGCGGCTCTCCAGGGCCTGAAGGGCGTTTCGTCCGTCGCCTATACCAGTGGCGACCCGGTCGCGCTGGCTAAGGCGCTCTCAACCTGGGTCGGCGAGAACGCGGAGTTCACCTTTAAGCTCGGCATCATCGACGGCAAGGTCATCACCGTCGAAGAAGTGAAGCAGCTGGCGACTATGCCTGGCAAGGAAGAGATCTTCGCGAAGCTCCTCTACCTTATCAATGCACCGGCGCAGCGTCTGGCCACCGTTATCAACGCGACGGGCCGCGATTTGGCCGTGGTGATTAATCAGGCAGTCGAGCAGAACAAGTTTTCCGGCGCGCAGGTTGCGGTAACAGAATCAGCCGCAGCAGTAGTTGAGCAAGCCCCTGCCGTAGAGCAGGAGCAAGTTCAGGCGCAGGTTGCGGAGCAGCCTCCAGCAGTGGAAGCGGCAGCAGCGGCCGAGCCGGCTCCTGTAGTCGAAGCAGCGCCCGCGGTCGAAGAGGCCGCGCAGGAAGTTTCAGGCGGAGAAGCGACCGCCAGCTAACAGCTAAGGCTGTTGGCTAAGAGTTGAGAAGCATTCGCCGTAAGCAGGCTTGAGGGGTGCTGGGTCTGGGCACAACGGAAACCTCAGGACGGGCAAGCGGCAACCGGGGCGGCGACGCTTCGGAGGGAAAAACAAATTTAGTTTTACGTGGAGAACATCATGGCGGATTTGCAGCAGTTGGAAGATCAGATTGTCGGGCTTAGCCTGCTGGACGCAGCGGCCCTGGTAAAGAAGCTCGAAGAGCGTCTTGGCGTTTCGGCAGCAGCAGCGGCTCCGGTCGTTGTGGCTGGTGGCGCGGGTGCGGGTGCGGCAGCTCCTGCAGCTGTGGAGCAGACTGAGTTCACCGTTATCCTCAAGGATGCCGGCGCGAACAAGATCAACACCATCAAGGCCGTACGCGAAGTTACCTCGCTGGGTCTGAAGGAAGCCAAGGACCTGGTCGACGGTGCTCCGAAGCCTCTGAAGGAAAATATCAGCAAGGAAGATGCCGAAGCCATCAAGAAGAAGTTTGAAGGCGTTGCAACCGTCGAAGTTAAGTAATCACGGTTGTCAATAAGGCAAGTTGCATGCCAAAGCGGAACGCGCTATTATAAATAGTGCGCGTTCCGCTTGGCTTTCTTTTGTGTAGAGGGCTGAATCGGGCTCGCGACTTTCTGCGTTTTCTAGATGCGATGAAGTTATAAGTCGCAGTGAATCAGGTGGTTGCGGTTTTTCCCTTGATTGCAGGGTGAACGCAAAGAAAATTTTCCGGCACATATCGATTGCCGGCATATCTGTGAGCATGCGGCGGACTCGCAGATGTGAAACCAGGAATCGGCTGTAGGGCGGCATACACGCAGTTTGCGAAGCGGCGGGAAACGAACCTTCTGTTTTTAACAAGTGCACAATCCGGTTGTGGCGCTCGTAAGACACCTTGTCTTTACGAGCTTTTGGCATTTGTCTCGTTTCTTTTCTTTCCCCGTTTTGCCCTGTCTCGCCTTATTCCGGTACCCCGCCTCATGCTGCTCTAGCAGCTTTTTGCCCAGCACTTCGCTCTGACGTTTGTTTGTACCGCGAGGTTGTCTGGATTTGCAAGGCCTGAGATGTGGAAAGCTCCGCACGAAGGTTTCAAGTCTGCGCGTTTCGTATAGAGCGCTGCAGACTGCAGAAAAAATCATGCTGCTTCCGGGCGAGGACGGAGCGGCAGGACAAGAAACAGCCCCGGCATGTTGCGTGACTCGGACAGCATGTCTTTTTACCTCGCGTTTTACGAGCCCCAGGAGTGAAGCATGTCGAACGAGAACCGCGCCCTACGCAGCCGTCTCGATTTTTCAAAGATTCCTACATCCATCCAGATCCCTAACCTGATTGAAGTGCAGCGGCGTTCTTACGAGCGTTTTCTGCAGATGGACAAGTTGCCCTCCGAGCGTGAAGACAATGGACTGCAGTCCGTCTTTACCTCGGTTTTCCCCATCACCGATTTTCGCAACATCTCGCAGCTTGATTTCGTCGATTTCTCGATCGGCAACTGGGAGTGCAAGTGCGGACACCTGAAAGGCCTGCACCACCTGCGCACCGCTTGCGTCACCTGCGGAGCGATGGTCATTACCGACCCGTTTCATCCGGGCGATGTGCTCTGCCACAAGTGCGGCACCTACAACAAAAACACGCCTGACTTCTGCAATAAGTGCGGCGACCCGGTCAGCCTGCAGCTCAAGTACGACCAGGCCGAGTGCGAAGAGCGCGGCATGACTTTCTCGGCTCCGCTCAAGGTCACCGTGCGCCTCACGATTTACGACAAGGACGCAGAGACCGGCGCGAAGACCATCCGCGACATCAAGGAGCAGGAAGTTTTCTTCGGCGACATTCCGCTGATGACGCAGAATGGCACCTTCATCGTCAACGGCACCGAGCGCGTGATCGTTTCGCAGCTCCACCGTTCGCCTGGCGTCTTCTTCGAGACTGCGAACAATCGCACCTACTTCCTGGGCAAAATTATTCCGTATCGCGGCTCCTGGGTTGAGTTCGAATACGACCAGAAGAACACGCTCTACGTACGCATCGACCGCAAGCGCAAGTTCCTCGGCACCATCTTCCTCCGCGCACTTGGTCTGAAGTCCGACGAAGAGATCCTCAAGACCTTCTACACCGTCGACAAGATTGCGGTGAAGGATGGCAAGCTCTTCTGGACGCTCGATGAGAGCGCCGAGAAGCCGACGCATCTGCTTGGCGCCAAGCCCGCGCACGCCGTTGTCGTCAAGGGCGAAGAGATCGCGCATTCGGGCCGCAAGGTCACGCCTTCAATCCTCAAGGCACTGCGCGCGCACAAAGTCTCTGAGGTCGAAATTGAAGCCGCCGAGCTCGACAACGCTGTGACCGCAGCCGACGTGATCGATACGACGACCGGCGAAGTCTTCCTCGAAGCCAATCAGGAGCTCACGCCCGACAAGTTGCACAAGATCGCGCAGAGCGGCGTCACCTCCATCGAGCTCTTCTTCCCCGAGCGCGATGACGTGGGCAACATCATCACCAACACGCTCCGTCGTGATTCCGTGCGCAAGCCGGAAGAGGCGCTGATCGAGATCTACCGCAAGCTGCGTCCGGGCGATCCGCCGACTCTTGACACTGCGACTGCGCTCTTCGAAGGCATGTTCTTCGATCCGCGCAAGTATGATTTCTCGCGCGTGGGCCGTCTCAAGTTCAACATCAAGCTGTATGAGAACCAGGACGCCACACAGCTCGACAAGCGCACGCTGACGCCGGAAGATTTCTACGGAACCATCCGCTACCTGCTCAAACTGCGCAAGAACATCGGTGTCGTCGACGATATCGATCACCTTGGCAACCGCCGCGTCCGCGCGGTCGGCGAGCTGATGGAGAACCAGTTCCGCATCGGCCTCGTGCGTATGGAGCGCGCCATCAAGGAAAAGATGAGCGTCTACCAGGAGATGTCGACGGCCATGCCGCACGACCTCATCAACGCCAAGCCGGTCATGGCGGCCATCCGCGAGTTCTTCGGCTCCTCGCAGCTCTCGCAGTTCATGGACCAGACCAACCCACTGTCGGAGATCACGCACAAGCGCCGTCTCTCCGCCCTTGGGCCTGGCGGTCTGTCGCGTGAGCGTGCCGGCTTCGAAGTCCGCGACGTGCACCCGACCCACTACGGCCGCATCTGCCCGATTGAGACGCCGGAAGGTCCGAACATCGGCCTCATCAGCTCGCTCTCGTGCTTTGCGCGCATCAACGAATACGGCTTCATCGAGTCGCCGTATCGCCGCGTGCGCGATCACCGCGTGCTCGACTATGTTCAGGTCACCAACGCCGGCGAGAGCGGCCTGCGTGTCGGCGATCACCTCGAAAAGTCCGAGGCGCTCAAGCTGAACAACCAGCTCAAGAAAGATAAGAAGCGCGCGATTGACTTCGAGCCTTTCTCCTTCTACCTGTCGGCATGGGAAGAAGACCGTCATACCATCGCGCAGGCAAACATCGAGCTCGACGAGCACGGCAACATCGTCGAAGAGCTGGTGAACGCCCGCCGTCAGGGCAACTTTGTTCTCGTCGACCGGTCGGACGTCGACTATGTTGACGTAAGCCCGAAGCAGCTTGTCTCGGTGGCAGCATCGCTCGTGCCTTTCCTCGAACACGACGACGCGAACCGCGCGCTGATGGGCGCCAACATGCAACGTCAGTCAGTGCCGCTGCTTGTCTCCGAAGCGCCGCTGGTGGGAACCGGTATGGAAGGCGTCACCGCACGCGACTCGGGAGCTGTCATCCTGGCTCGTCGTAACGGTGTGGTCGACTCGGTCGACTCTGAGCGCATCATCATCCGCGTAGAAGGCGAGCACCATCCCACGCAGTTGTCGCGTGAGGTTGGTTCGGACATCTACCAGCTGACGAAGTTCAAGCGCTCGAACCAGAACACCTGCATTAACCAGAAGCCAATCGTCCGTCAGGGAGATCGTGTGGCCAAGGGTCAGGTCATTGCTGACGGTCCTTGCACGGAGCAGGGCGAGCTTGGCCTCGGACGCAACGTGCTCGTGGCCTTCATGCCGTGGCGCGGTTACAACTTCGAGGACGCGATCCTTATCTCGGAAAAGCTCGTTCGTGAGGACTACTACACCTCAGTCCACATCGAAGAGTTCGAGATCGAGGCGCGTGACACGAAGCTGGGACCGGAAGAGATCACGCGTGACATCCCCAACGTCTCAGAGAGCGCGCTGCGCGATCTGGACGAGAGCGGCGTCATCCGCATCGGCGCGAAGATCAAGCACAACGACATTCTCGTCGGCAAAGTGACGCCCAAGGGCGAAACGCAATTGACGCCTGAAGAGAAGCTGCTGCGCGCCATCTTCGGTGAAAAAGCCGGCGACGTCCGCGATGCCTCGCTCACCTGCCCTCCGGGTATCGAAGGCACAGTGGTCGACGTTCGCATCTTCTCCCGCAAGGGTCAGGAAAAGGACGAGCGCGCCAAGCTGATCGAAGGCGAGCAGGTAGCCAAGCTTGAAAAGAACCTCGCCGATGAGATCCGTATTCTCACCGACGAGCGCCTCAAGCGTCTCGAAGCAATTCTCGGTGGCAAGGAAGTTCTGGCCGACCTGCACGACGAGCGCACCAACAAGCGCCTCCTCGTAAAGGGAGCGATCCTCGATCGCGACACGATCGAGCTGATCTCGACCAAGAACCTCAAGCGCATCCGTTATAACGACAAGGACCCGCGCGTGAACGAGCAGATCGACGAGATCGAGGAAATGACCTCGCGTCAGATTGATGTGCTGCGCAAGATCACGAACGAGAAGATCAGCAAGCTGCAAAAGGGCGACGAACTGGCTCCCGGCGTTATCAAGCTGGTCAAGGTCTACATCGCCATGAAGCGCAAGCTCTCGGTCGGTGACAAGATGGCCGGACGCCACGGTAACAAGGGCGTCATCGCGCGCATCCTGCCCGAGGAAGACATGCCGTATCTGCCCGATGGCAAGCCGGTCGAGATTGTTCTCAATCCGCTGGGCGTGCCTTCGCGTATGAACGTCGGTCAGATTCTCGAAACGCACCTTGGCTGGGCTGCGCACGAACTCGGGGAGCAGGTTGCCGAAATCGTGAAGCAGAACCAGGACGCCAATGCGATCCGCGAAGTCTTCAAGGAGCGCTTCGGTGGCACCGCCGCACTGCGTCAGCTTCTTGAGCTCGACGACGAGCAGGTCAGACGTGTCGGTCTTGGCATGCAGAAGGGCATCTGGTTTGGCACGGCAGTCTTCGACGGCGCGCGCGAAACCGAGATCAAGGCGCTGCTTGCCGCGGCGGGACTTCCCAGCTCAGGCAAGACGCCGCTCTTCGACGGCATGACCGGTGAAGAGTTCGAACAGCCGGCAACCGTGGGCTACATCTACATGCTCAAGCTCTCGCACCTGGTGGACGACAAGATCCACGCTCGCTCGATCGGGCCGTACTCGCTCATCACGCAGCAGCCGCTGGGTGGTAAGGCGCAGTTCGGTGGACAGCGCTTCGGAGAAATGGAAGTGTGGGCGCTCGAAGCATACGGCGCAGCCTACATTCTTCAGGAGCTGCTCACCGCCAAGTCCGACGACGTCTATGGCCGCACCAAGATCTACGAGGCCATCGTCAAGGGCGAGGCAGCCATTGAGCCCGGCGTGCCGGAATCGTTTAACGTGTTGATCCGCGAGCTGCAGGCGCTCTGCCTTGATGTCGAACTCATCAAGCAGGTTGGCGACGATGCAAAGAAGCAGCCGCTGCCAACATTCGCAGCCGCCGACTAAGCGGCAAAACGGCAGGCGAGGGCCTCAACCTTCGCCTGACTGAACGCAGGATTGCGGGGCGTTTCGCCCCTGAGATTTGAGGATCATGGGATCTGTCATGCCGGGAGCGACAGGCCACCCCAAATAGAAGTACCCGGAACTCAAGGAGGGTCACCTTGTACCGTTCCAGCCCGTTTGAATTAACCAGCCCGATCACGGATTTCGATGCTATCCGCATCTCGCTCGCTTCGCCCGAGAAGATTCGCAGCTGGTCACATGGCGAAGTCACCAAGCCGGAAACCATCAACTACCGCACCTTCAAGCCGGAGCGCGACGGTCTGTTCTGCGCCCGCATCTTTGGGCCGGTCACTGACTGGGAGTGTCTCTGCGGCAAGTACAAGCGCATGAAGCACCGCGGCGTTATCTGCGACAAGTGCGGCGTTGAAGTCACACTGTCCAAGGTTCGCCGTGAGCGCCTCGGCCACATCGAGCTGGCCTCGCCCTGCTCGCACGTCTGGTTCTTCAAGGGCCTGCCGTCGCGTATCGGCCACCTGCTCGACATCTCGCTGCGCGACCTCGAAAGCGTGCTCTACTTCGAGAGCTACGTCGTCGTCGATCCGGGCGACTCGCCCACGCGCGAGCGCGAGATCATCAAGGACGAGAACCGCTTCCGCGAGCTCGACCAGCAGTACCGCCCCACCGGCTTCAAAGGCATGATGGGTGCCGAGGCGATCAAGGAACTGCTCAAGCGCGTCAATGTTGACGAGTTGGCAGTCGAGCTGCGCGAGCGCATGAAGGTTGAGACCTCGCTCCAGAAGCGCCTCAAGTATTCCAAGCGCCTCAAAGTTGTCGAAGCCTTCCGCAAGTCGGGCAACAAGCCGCAGTGGATGATTCTCGACGTGATCCCGGTCATTCCGCCGGAGCTGCGCCCGCTCGTGCCTCTGGACGGTGGCCGCTTCGCTACGTCTGATCTCAACGATCTCTATCGCCGCGTCATCAACCGCAACAACCGCCTCAAGAAGCTCATGGATCTCCATGCGCCTGAGGTCATCGTGCGCAACGAAAAGCGCATGCTGCAGGAAGCGGTTGACGCTCTGTTCGACAACGGTCGTCGCGGCCGCGTACTGCGCGGTGCCAACAACCGTCCGCTCAAGTCGCTCTCCGACACGTTGAAGGGCAAGCAGGGCCGCTTTCGTCAGAACCTGCTCGGTAAGCGCGTCGACTACTCTGGCCGTTCGGTCATCGTCGTTGGTCCGGAGCTTAAGCTTCACCAGTGCGGTCTGCCGAAGAAGATGGCGCTTGAGCTCTTCAAGCCCTTTATCTATCACCGTCTGGAACAGACAGGTCACTGCACCACTATCAAGCAGGCAAAAGAAATGGTGGAGCTGCAGGAACCCATCGTCTGGGACATCCTCGAAGAGGTGATTAAAGATCACCCGGTGCTCTTGAACCGCGCCCCAACCCTGCACCGTCTCGGCATCCAGGCATTCGAGCCCGTGCTTGTCGAAGGCAAGGCCATTAAGATTCACCCGCTCGTCTGTACCGCTTTTAATGCGGACTTCGACGGTGACCAGATGGCCGTGCACATTCCTCTGTCGCCCGAAGCGCAGGTAGAAGCCAGCGTGCTCATGCTCGCTTCGCACAACATCCTGTCGCCCGCGTCAGGTCAGCCTATCACCGTGCCCACACAGGACATGGTGCTCGGTCTCTATTACCTGACCAAGGCCAAGAAGGGCGCCAAGGGTGAAGGCCGCGTCTTCGCCAACACCGACGAAGTGCTCATGGCTCTCGAAGCCAAGGAACTCGAAACCCTCTCGCCGATCCGTCTGCGCTACACCGGTCCTGTCCTCGACATGACCACCGCGTATGACGATCAGGATCTGACGCACACCGAGCCGGTGCAGTACGACAAGCAGTACATCACCACCACCGTCGGTCGCGCCATCCTGAACGACGCTCTTGCCGAAGGCATGCCGTACGTCAACGGCCTGCTCAAGAAGAAGGGCATCGGCCAGCTGGTCAACTACTGCTACCTGAACCTCGGCCTTGAAGTCACGGTCAAGATGCTCGATCGCATCAAGGAGCTGGGCTTCCAGTACGCGACACGTTCCGGCCTCTCCGTCGGCCTCGATGACATGGTCATCCCGGAGACGAAGTACGGTGTCGTGCGTGAAGCGGAAAAGCAGCGCTTTGCCGTGCAGCAGCAGTACCTTGACGGTGCCATCACCAACGGTGAGCGCAACAACAAGGTCATTCAGCTCTGGTCGACGGTCACCGAGCGGGTCGCCGACGAGATGTTCAACAACATGAAGAACGCCGACAAGGAAGGAGCCATGAATCCGATCTACATCATGGCCGATTCCGGCGCTCGTGGTTCGAAGCAGCAGATTCGTCAGCTCTCCGGTATGCGTGGCTTGATGGCCAAGCCATCCGGCGAAATCATCGAGACCCCCATCACGGCCAACTTCCGTGAAGGCCTCACCGTGCTCGAATACTTCATCTCGACACACGGCGCGCGTAAGGGTCTGGCTGACACCGCACTCAAGACCGCTGACTCCGGCTACCTCACCCGCCGCCTCGTCGACGTGGCGCAGGACGTCATCGTCAGCGAGCACACCTGCGGAACAGTCGAAGGCATCTACGTTACCCCGATCGTCGAGTCCGGCGAGATCATCGAGCCATTGCGTGACCGCATCATCGGTCGCGTCTCGCTCGAAAAGCTCAAGGACTTCGAAGGCAACATCATCGTCGACATCAACCAGGAGATCAACGAGGATCTCGCGTCGCAAATTCAGGCAGCCGGCATCGAGCGCGTCAAGATTCGCTCCGTGCTCACCTGCGAATCGAAGCGTGGCGTCTGCATCCTCTGCTATGGCCGCAACCTCGGCTCGGGCAAGATGGTTGAGCTCGGTGAAGCGGTCGGCGTCATCGCCGCGCAGTCCATTGGCGAGCCGGGAACCCAGCTCACCATGCGTACCTTCCACATCGGTGGTACGGCATCGCGTGTCTCGGAACAGTCCAAGCTCGACGCCAAGAACAACGGCGCGGTGCGCTTCATTAATATGGTGACAGTCCGCTCGAAGCAGGGCGACCTGGTTTCCATGAACCGCTCCGGTTCGATTGCGGTTGTCGATGATCGTGGTCGTGAGAAAGAGCGCTACCAGATCGTTTACGGCGCAAAGCTGAAGGTCGAAGACGGTGCAAAGGTTCAGCTGGGCCAGGCATTGGCCGAGTGGGACCCGTACACCTTCGCCATCCTGACGGAGATCGGCGGCACCATCCAGTTCAAGGATCTGCAGGAAGGCATCACCCTGCACGAAGAAGTGGATGAGGTCACCGGCCTCTCGCGTCTCGTCGTCGGCGATTCGCCCGATGAGAAGCGTCAGCCTGCGATCATCATCAAGGGAGCCAAGGGCAACAAGCGTTACCTGATGCCTTCACGCGCTCACCTTATGATTCAGGACGGTGACGAAGTCTTCCCCGGCGATATCCTTGCCAAGATCCCGCGCGAAACCACGCGCACCAAGGACATCACCGGCGGTCTGCCCCGCGTCGTCGAACTCTTCGAAGCCCGCAAGCCGCGCGAAACCGCCATCATCAGCGAAATCGATGGTGTGGTGAAGTTCGGTGAAGTTTCGAAGGGTCAGCGTAAGATCTATGTCACCGCTGACAACGGCGAGGAGAAGGAATACTCGGTGCCACGCGGCATCCACGTCAACGTGCAGGAAGGTGAACGCCTGCGCGCCGGTGAGCCGCTCATGGATGGACCGCTCAACCCGCACGACATTCTTGCCGTGCTCGGTGAGAAGGAGCTGCAGGCCTACCTGGTCAACGAAATCCAGGAAGTCTACCGTCTCCAGGGCGTGGCCATCTCGGATAAGCACATCGAGACCATCGTCCGTCAGATGCTCCGCTGGGTGAAGATCGAGGAAGTGGGCGACACCAACTTCCTGCTCGAACAGCAGGTGGACAAGTTCCGCTTCCGTCTGGAAAACGAGCGAGTGATCTCGAATGGTGGACGTCCGGCCATTGGCCGTCCGCTGCTGCTCGGCATCACCAAGGCGTCGCTGTCGACCGAGAGCTTCATCTCGGCAGCCAGCTTCCAGGAGACCACGCGCGTACTCACCGAGGCGTCCATCAACGGCGCCGTCGACAACCTGCGCGGCCTCAAGGAAAACGTCATCGTCGGTCGTCTCATCCCCGCCGGAACCGGCATGGAATACTACCGCAACATCCAGCTCTCACCGGAGCTGGAAGAAGCGGCAGCCAAGGTCCAAGCGGAAGTGCAGACCGCCTTCGAGGAAGCCGAACGCGAACTCGAAATGATGCGCCAGGAAGGCGAAGCCGAGGAAATGGCCGCCGAATAACCTGCGCACCAGCACAAAAACAATGCCTCCGGCGGCGGACCAGCCGTCCGGGGCAAACGAAAAAGCCCCAGTTTTTTACTGGGGCTTTTTCATTTTCGCACGACCGAACCCGTCGGTTCGTGACCGAAATCGAGACAGAAGCTCGTCAGTGTCAACTCCCCACCCTCTTTCCGTCTCGCTCCATCAAGCCTTCGATAGCGAGATGCTGGGGCGAGGTGTACTTCGCGTCGATTGGATGTTGAACGCATGCAGCGAAGTCACCGAAGACATTCTGCTTGTTCTGAAGGTTTCCGGCGTGGTGCCAACTTTCGCCGTATTCTGAACCTCGAAACTTCTTCGTTTCACTGAGGGCGCACATTCAACACTCCAGGCAAATGAATCAGACCAGGGAACAAAGAATTTTCCGTCAGGCCCTCTGCCTGAAAGAAATCCTCGCGCCACACTGTTTTCCGGCTCGCGGTATCAACTCGATCATGCCATGAAACCTGCTTTATATTAGGGACGTCATGCCAAGAGAAGCGCCGTGAGCGTCGAGATCGTTACTCGCGAGCCAGGCCCTCGTAAACCGCTTCGCCCTAAGCATCGGACAGACCGGAGGATGACTCGTATGAACAGTCTTCTAACAAAGCTATGGTTGCTTTTCTCTATGCTTGCACTGGTATGCAGCTTTTCTTTTTCCGCGCAGGCCGATTCTCGTTCGATACGCACCTGGGTTCATTGCGACGGCAAGACAGATGATGAGGCTGGTGTCACGACGGCCTTTGCGGCAGCCAAAGGTGGAGCGTTTACCCTGGTTGTGGACTGTCCCATTTTCATCCATGTGGGCACCGACATCCGCCGGCCAATCTACATCGACGACGGAACAACGGTGCAGTTCACAGCAGCCGGCCTGTTTAAGGTAGACAACATACAAATTCCCGCCTTCGTGCTGGTCAATAGCACAAAAGTTCGACTGTTGGGCTGGCGTGTTCAGTTCGTGGGTGAATTGCCAATCGCCCAACATATCGGAAGCTATTACGACAACAACTCTCCGGTACAAGGCACGCACACCGACCCCTCTTCTGCTTTTACCGACCGTGCGCTGACTCAATGGGTGACGGCTCATAGAGGAATTCATTTCATACAGACCAGAGCGCCGTGGCCGGGCTCAACGGACACCTCGGCCATCTTTCTTCTCATGGGCAACACCAACGATGTGGAATTCCGCGATTTCAAAATGTTTGTTGCGCCCGACGCCAAGGGCAGCCAGTTTATGCCGATGGCCTTTGCATCCATCCATGGCGGCAACAATAATGCAAACATCGCCCATCAGGGGCCCGATGGTTCAGGGCAGTTCTCCGTTCCAAACCATATAGTCTTTTCAAATATTGATCTCGATGGCTATTACATGGGGTGGCAGGGGTCGTTTCAAGATACTCTCTTCGAACATATTCGGGCTCATCGTTACGGTGACTTGCAGGACGATCAGGGGGGAGAAGTAGGCGGAGCCGGAAAATGGTTCGCGCCGCCTCACCTGTTTTATCTGAATTACTTTCCGAATGTTCCGGGAGTGGAAAATCGGAACATCCGCATTCTGGATGTCATCGACTACGGGAACCGAGTAGGTGCCGCACGGGATCGTGCCGGTGATTCAGGTAGCGGTTTTGCCAATTCGCTCAAGATAGGAGCAGTTGACAGCGAGGTGAACGGATATAAGTCCTATCGTCCGGATGGACTGCTTGACCTGTTGGCAAGCACGAACTTGAAAATATCGAATGTGGATGCAACGTACGACTCATCCTTTCTCAACAATTTATACCCCGCCATCCGGTTTCCGGCTACACCTTACCAGAATGTGATTCTTCAGAACTTTACTCTCGCCGATAAAGCCGCAGTCTCAATACAGGCTCCCATTTCGGGTACATCCCACGCTTCAAATTTGCAGATGTTGAACATGAAAGTGACGCTCAATAAGTGGGCAAAAGCTGTCTCAAATCCCGGCCCCAAAGCTTACGCCGCCTTGTGTCCTGGTGTGACCGGAGGTCCCAATAATAAGGTCGACATTCAATTCACCGTGGGCGGATTTGTTCAAAAGTGCAACTAGCCGGGTGCCCCACGTCTCGCTTCTGAGACGTGGGGTTGCGTTACGGTGCGAGGAGCACGTCTATGATGACCACCGCCGCATATGCAACCAGCGTGTTTTCGCTGATACCGTAGTACCGGCAAAGAACGAGACCAAGAATCCGGCAACGACTACTTCGGCGCCAGATACTACGGTTCAAGTATGTGGCGCTTCATGTCGCCCGATCCGTCGCAGTTGTACTTTGCTGATCCTGAAAATCCGCAAAGCATGAACGTGTATACATACGTCAGCAATAATCCTGTCAACAGGCTGGAGATGAGTTGTGATTGTTGGAAAGAATGTAAATTCAAGATACGTTGTTATTACAATCGCATGGTTGTGCACGTGGATATGCTGTACTTTGGCCATCGTTTATTTTTATGGCTTGTCGGGCAATGGAGTGGTTGATCCCTTCAGAAGCCATTTCGAGGAGGTTGTTGCTGCCCTACAAACCGCTTTGGTTGCAACACTGGCCTCTTCGTGGGCAATCTGGTTCGGTGCGAAGCAAAAGCGCAGTCTCGTAATGGCCATGCTACGAACAGGATTTGCGACGCAGGTTTCGCTTACTTTTTATGGCATAGCAGACTGGCGGTCGCCATCATCTTTAAACTTTATTTTTCCCTCCACCTTCTTTGCGGAATACAACTGGCTTACGTTCATCTTCGAGGTCGCACCAGTTACTTCCACCGCAGCAATCTTGCCTTTTCTTTTTATCAATACCGCTAAGAGAAGAGCACGCGGCCTCGCCTCATAGGGTTGTTTCATTTCGCTTATTATCGCTACTCGAATGTCCGGCAAAGAACGAGATACAGAGTCAGGACTCGACTACTTCGGGGCTAGGCGGGTGGCCCATTCAAGCCCTCTTTTGGCTTGAGTGGGGCAGTTCCTGCTGCCAGGCGGCCGGGTGCCCCACGTCTCGCTTCTGAGACGTGGGGTTTTTAAGCAGCTCTCAACGCCACAACCTTTTGATTGACGTCGTTCTCTCCCAATCATTTAGGACGGAGAGTCGCCTTCCGCTTTTTTCCTCGCTGCGTCCGCTCTTTGTTCCCGGATTGAATACGATGAGCGTTGACGATGGCGGCAATGAGGCCCGGAAAGCGCCTGTCTATCTCGGCGCAGCGCGATGTGTTGTGCATTTCCACACCGATACGCTCCCCGCGAATCAGCCCTGCCTCTCTTAAAACCTTGAAGTGCTGAGAAAGTGTGGATTTCGGAATATCTTTCTCGCTGATGATTAAAAAATTTGAGCAATTCCGCGAACAGTCCGAGCCCACGATCTCCGTAAAAATCGCTACGCGCACCGGATCGCTCAGCGCGTGAAGAATGGCTTCCACGCGGACGTCTTCGATCGACGGGTGAAACAGTGGCCTCATACAATTTTCATCATAGATGGGCTTGACATCATGGTTCAATAGTTCATAAATTCAGAACTAAGGAATTCATTCGAACTCTTCACCTCGGCAATGAGTCAAGGGAACCGTAACCCATAACCACAAGAGGAAATCCAGATGCCGAAAAAACTTGAAGGCAAAATAGCACTCGTCACCGGTGGAACGACCGGAATCGGGCTCGCTACCGCAAAGCGTTTTGTCGCCGAAGGCGCAAAGGTGGTCATCACTGGCCGGCGCAAGGAAGTGCTCGACGCGGCCGTAAAGGAGATCGGAGCGAACGCGACCGGAATACAGGCCGACGCCGGTAAGCTGGCCGATCTCGACAAACTCTACGCACAAATCCGGCAGGAGCACGGTCGCATCGATGTACTCTTCGCCAACGCAGGAGGCGGCGAGTTTGCCACAATCGATAAGGTCACGGAAGAACACTTCGACAAGACCTTCAATACCAATGTGAAAGGTGTGTTCTTCACCGTGCAGAAGGCTCTTCCTCTTATTCCCGATGGTGGAGCGATTGTGCTCAATGCCTCCATCGTATCCATCAAAGGTATGCCCGCTTTTGGCGTCTATAGCGCCACAAAAGCCGCCGTCCGATCCTTCGCCCGGACGTGGACGAATGAGCTTAAGGACCGCCAGATTCGCGTCAATGTAGTCAGCCCCGGCCCCATCGATACTCCGGGGGTGGACGGCCTCGCCCAGGATGCCGAGCAGGCCAGGCAGATCAAGGCCAGCCTCGCCTCCCAGGTTCCGCTGGGACGGATGGGACATCCTGACGAGATTGCGAAGACGGTTGTCTTCCTCGCCTCGGATGACGCAAGCTTTGTCGCCGGTATTGAACTCTTCGTCGATGGCGGTATGGTCCAGGTCTGAATCCTGCATCTTCGGGAGGCCGCTTGCTTCATCAGTCGTGCAAGCGGCCTCTCAGAACACCTCTGGAATTGCCAATCCTCCACACCTTCCACATCCCTCCACAGCTTTTGCACCACTTCCGCCCCTTGTTTGCCCATACGCTCAAGCGTAGCCTCATCCAGGGAGCTTTTTTACACAGCGTTCATCTACCCGGCTGACGGGTGCTTCCGGAGTTCTCCACAGCCAAAGTCCAGAAATTGGACAAATTTGGTACCTATTTGCATCTAAAATACTAGATGTTGTGGTTGCCGCTTGACACATACTATTAACAGAGCTAACTTCACACCTGCGGCTCTTTAGAACTGTCAAAGGTTTCCGGGATGAGCTTGGTCACCCACATGCAACGACAGCGATGTTTCATCCGGTAACCGCAGTTCCCGAGCAGTTCTTTTCCAGACTTGCTTTCGAGCTTTTAGGGCGCATCGCGCTCACCCTGGCTCTTTTTTAGGCGCCAGAACCCCAGCAAGACCCGCCCTCTACTGAGGGCATCAAAATTCGTATCCCCCAAGAAGGAGTACCCATGGCCGAGGCCACTAAGAAGATAACCAGCTCCCCAGCCTCCCAGGCCACGCCTGCAAAAGGCGCCGCCGGCAAAACCAACATCGCTTTGAAATTCGAGCGCTTTTTCTCGAAACCGGGCGTGTCGCCCTACGACGAGGTCCAGTGGGAGCGCCGCACGGCGTCCATTACCGACGCCAGCGGCAAGAGCATCTTCGAGCAGAAGGACGTCGAGACGCCCATCGACTGGTCGATGACCGCGACTAACATCGTCGCCAGCAAGTACCTGCACGGCCAGCTAGGCACGCCCGACCGCGAAACCGGAGTCCGCCAGCTCATCGGCCGCGTGGCTGAGACCATCCGCGACTGGGGCCTGGCCAACGGCTACTTCGCCACGCCTGAAGACGCCGCCGTCTTCCACGACGAGCTGGCACACCTGCTCGTGACGCAGAAGGCCGCCTTCAACTCGCCCGTCTGGTTCAATGTCGGCTGCGACCGCCTCGAGCCCAATTCCGACGCCCAGAACTGGCACTGGAACCAGCACACCTGCGCCGTCGAGTTTTCCGTGACCGGCTACCGCAAGCCGCAGTGCTCGGCCTGCTTCATCAACGCCGTCGACGACTCGCTCGACTCCATCCTCACCCTCGCCAAGACCGAAGGCATGCTCTTCAAGTGGGGCTCGGGCACGGGCACCAACCTCTCGCCCATCCGCGGGTCTATGGAATTATTGTCGGGCGGCGGTACCGCCTCCGGCCCGCTCAGCTTCATGCGCGGCTTCGACGCCTTCGCGGGAGTCATCAAGTCGGGCGGCAAAACCCGCCGCGCCGCGAAGATGGTCATCCTCAACGTCGACCACCCCGACATCCTCGACTTCGTCGAATGCAAGATGAAGGAAGAAGCCAAGGCCTGGGCGCTGATGCGCGAGGGCTATGACGGCTCTTCTGGACCTGACAGCGAAGCCTATAGCAGCATCTTCTTCCAGAACGCCAACAACTCCGTCCGCGTCACCGACGAGTTCATGCGCGCCTATGAGAAGGACGGCGAGTTCACGACGTACACCATCAAGGACCACATTCCCGTCGAGACCCGCAAGGCACGCGAGATCATGTACAAGATCGCCGAAGCCACCTGGCAGTGCGGCGACCCTGGCATGCAGTACGACACCACCATCAACAGGTGGCACACCGCGAAGAACACGGCTCGCATCAACGCCTCGAACCCCTGCTCCGAGTACATGTTCCTCGACAACTCGGCCTGCAACCTGTCGAGCTTCAACCTGCTCAAATTCGTAACACCCGCAGGCACATTTGATATCGCCGCGTACCGCCACGCCATCGACGTCATGATCACCGCCATGGAGATCCTCGTCGACAACTCCGGCTACCCGACCGAATCGATCGCGCGCAATTCGCACGACTACCGGCCGCTCGGCTTGGGCTACGCCAACCTCGGCGCGTTGCTCATGGCCTTCGGCCTGCCCTACGACTCCGATGCCGGACGCGACTTCGCCGCCACCCTCACCGCCATCATGTGCGGCGAGGCCTATCTGCAGTCGTCGCGCATCGCCGAACGCTGCCCCGCGCTCGCCTCAGCCACGCCGCTCACGGCAACCGCCGAGCACGAAGGCGGAGCCTGCCCCGGCTACTACATCAACCGCGAGCCATTCCTCGACGTCATCCGCATGCACCGCGCCGAGGTCAACAAGATCGGCAAGTCCAGAACTAGCGCCGAGCCATTTATCGTGCCTGAGCTCGACGCGCTCATCGCCGCCAGCAAAGAATGCTGGGATCAGGCACTCGCCCACGGCGAGAAGCACGGCTACCGCAACTCGCAGGTCACCGTCCTCGCGCCCACCGGCACCATCGGCTTCATGATGGACTGCGACACGACCGGCATCGAACCCGACCTCGCCCTCGTCAAGTACAAGAAGCTCGTCGGCGGCGGCATGATCAAGATCGTCAACAACACCGTGCCAGCTGCGCTCTTCAAGCTCGGCTACAACAACGCGCAGGTCGACGCCATCGTCAGCTACATTGACGCCACCGGCACCATCGAAGGCGCGCCCGGCATCAAGCCCGAGCACCTGGCCGTCTTCGACTGCTCCTTTAAGCCGGCCAAGGGTACGCGCTCCATCCACTACATGGGCCATATCAAGATGATGGCCGCCACGCAGCCCTTCCTCTCCGGAGCCATCTCGAAAACCGTCAACCTGCCGCACGACTGCACCATCGAAGACGTTGCCGAAGCCTACGCCGAGTCCTGGCGTCAGGGCCTCAAGGCCGTCGCCATCTACCGCGACGGGTCGAAGGGCGCGCAGCCGCTCAACGTCTCCGACGGCAAGGGAGCCAAGGCCATCAAGAGCGCCAAAGAGAATGCCGACGACGCCGTCACCGCAGCCGCCGATCGCGTCCTCGCCGCGCTGGCCAGCGGAAAAACCGCGCCCGAGGCCGACGTCAAGACACTCGAAGCCAAGCTCTCGGAAAAGATTGAGATCACGGCTAAGTCCGTCGTCGACGCCACTACCGCATTTACAGCAGCTCTCGGTTCCATCACGCGAAGCGGTTCGCCGTCCGCGCAGGACCAGGATCTCAACGCGCCACCGAGAGCGATCCGCCATCGGTTACCAGAAGAACGTGCATCTTTAACCCACAAGTTCGGGATCGCCGGACACGAGGGCTACATCACCGTCGGCCTCTACCCCAACGGGCAGCCCGGCGAAATCTTCATCAAGATGGCTAAGGAAGGTTCGACCGTCTCCGGCCTCATGGACAGCTTCGCCACCGCCACCTCACTCGCCCTGCAACACGGAGTGCCGCTCAAAGTCCTGTGCGAAAAGTTCGCGCACTCGCGCTTCGAGCCCTCCGGCTGGACCGGCAACGAGCACATCGGCTTCGCCAAGTCCATCATGGACTACATCTTCCGTTGGCTCCAGCTGCGCTTCCTCTCCGGCCAACAATTGTCTCTGTTCGCCGGACTGGCCGCCCCCGCCGCCGATTCGAGCGCTACGTCCAATTCCGCCGTCATCCTGAGCGAAGCGGAACGGAGTGAAGCGCAGTCGAAGGACCTCGATGCATCCAGAGGCACCACCGCCGGCTACCAGCAGCCAAGAGGCATGGGATACACCAGCGCCCCGCAAGGCGGCATCCTCTCGAACCTCGCCGCCAGCACGGATAAAAGCGAACTCCACATGGAAGACCGCGGCATCTACCACGCCGCCGACGCCATGAAGGACCTCTACGACATGGGCGATGCCCCCAGCTGCCACACCTGCGGAGCCATCATGGTCCGCAACGGAAGCTGCTACCGCTGCATGTCCTGCGGCTCGACCAGCGGCTGCAGCTAAAAGCCACGCCTACGCGGCGGGCGGGACTCGCTGTCGGGGCAAACAAAAAAGCCCCAGTTCTTACTGGGGCTTTTTCATTTCTTCTCACTTGCCGTCATCCAGTGAGCACATGTAGTTTCGACAAAGACTGGAATGATAGAAGAACAATATGGAAACCAGACGCACGGTAGTCGTAACCGGAGGAGCGCAAGGCATTGGCCGTCGCACGGCGGAGCTGCTCGCAGAGCGAGGCTACAGGCTTGCCATCATCGACCTGCACCAGCCGACAGAGGCCACGGAAGCCATCGAAGCGAATGGCGGCCATGCGTTCGGCTTTGCCGGTGATCTTGTCGACGAAGCCGCCGTCGAGCATTTCGCCCGGCAGGTCTTCGAGCGGTACGGACGCGCGGACGTACTCGTAAACAATGCCGGAGTCAGCCTGATCTCGCCCGCGGAGCAAACCGCGCTGAGCGACTATCGCCGTGTGCTGCATGTGAATCTTGTCGCCCCGTTTCTCATGGCAAAGGTTTTCGGAACAAAGATGCTCGAAGCAGGCAGCGGTTCAATCGTCAACGTTGCGTCGGTTGCCGGGCTTGTGGGCATCGCAGACCGCGCTGCCTACAATGCATCGAAACACGGACTCATCGGACTCACGCGCACTCTCGCCGCCGAGTGGGGCGGTCGTGGCGTGCGCGTCAATGCCGTCTGCCCAGGCTGGGTGAAAACTCAGATGGATGACGCCGATCAGGCTCACGGACTTTACAACGACACCGATATCACCAGACGCGTGCCCATGGCTCGCTTCGCCACTCCGGACGATGTCGCCCGGGCCATCGCCTTTCTTGCCGACGATAGAGAGAGCAGTTTCATCAATGGCCACACACTCGTGGTAGATGGCGGCTGGACCGCTGACGGCAGTTGGGAATCCCTTCGTCTGCAAAAGCGATGAAGTGATCCGTGTGCTGACAGTCGCCCATCTTGTCACAACCCCTGACCCTCCCGGCCACCGTCATCCTGAGCGAAGTCGAAGAGCCTGTCCTGAGCGCAGCCGCGAAGGAACCCGCACGAACAACATTCGTGCGAAGGCTTACGGAGCAAGACCAGTATTTGACGCTGCATGTCCTGCGGCAGCACCAGCGGCTGCTCTTAGCCAGAGGGGCAATCGCGGCTTCGCCGCCAAACACCAAAAAGCCCGGCCTCGTGCCGGGCTTTTTCAGTGTCTTTCCCCCACCGATGTCATCCTGAGCGAAGCGCAGCGAAGTCGAAGGGTTCGTGCGAATCGTTGCAAAGCAACGACCGCCTTTGCCTTTCAATCTGTAAAAGAGTTACCAAAGCCATCAAGACAAGCAAGAACAATCGCACTACGCTAAATCACAAATGCGAAGAACCTACTACTACACCTACATCATGTCCAGCCGGACAAAGGTTCTCTACATAGGCATGACCAACAACCTAGAGCGCCGAGTACAACAACACAAAGAAGGCAAGCACGACAGCTTCACCAAGGAATACCGCTGCCACCACCTGGTCTGGTTCGAGCGCTACGCAACACCAACATCCGCCATCGCCAGAGAAAAGCAACTAAAAGGCTGGCGACGAGCCAGAAAACTAGCCCTCATCGAACAGGAAAACCTGGAATGGCAAGACCTGAGCAAAGACTGGGGCAAAAGCTTCGGAGCGAACCAGCCTCCACCAGCTGTTACCACAGACGTTCCTCCACCTATGTCATCGTGAGACGCAGCATCTCTGCTCCCCCACCGATGTCATAGTGAGACACAGCATCTCTGTTCCCCACCGATGTCATCCTGAGCGGAGCGCAAAGCGCGCAGTCGAAGGACCCGCACGAACACGCTTCTAGCCTGCCCTGAGCGAAAGTCGAAGGGTTCGTGCGAATCGTTGCACAGCAACGACCTCTTTATCGCAATCCGATCTGCATCATCAGCGCCATTGGGACCTCTATGACATGGGCTACGCCCCCAGCTGCCACACCTGCGGAGCCATCATGGTCCGCTACGGAAGCTGCTACCGCTGCATGTCCTGCGGCTCGTTCCCCCACCCAAAATGTCATCCTGAGCGAAGCGCAGCGAAGTCGAAGGACCCGCACGAACAAAGTTCGTGCGAATCGTTGCGAAAGCAACGACCGTCTTTGCCTTTCAATCTGTAAAGCAGTAACCAAAGCCATCAAGGCAAGCACGAACGAGCAATCTAGGCTAAATCAATGCCAAGAACCTACTACATCCTAAGCGAAGCGTAGCGGAGGGCACAGTCGAAGCCTTACGGGAGCATGCCCGCTTACAGAACTTCTGATAACCTACACTTGTTTTAAGAGGAATCAAGGAATTTAAAGTGAACCTTCGCCGCGAATCAGTATCAGAAGTACTACGGATATTAGAATCCGGAGACTTCGATAATATCTTAGGTGTTCGTGAAGGGCTCCAAATCGAGTTCAAAGAGAGACTCGATCTAAAAAATGATAAACAGAAACTCGCAAAGACTGCAGCATCTCTCGCAAATACAGATGGCGGATTAATAGTTGTAGGGGTTGGAAGCGAGCGCGACCCGGCTACGCGTACTGATTATGCCTCAAAACTCATTTTTTCCAATTCACCAGATGTCGGAGCTTACTATCGGGCGTTATCAGGCCTCCTATATCCACCCGCCCGAATAACGATCGACGTATTTGGTAATGCACCTAATCAACTCGTAGCAATTAGGGTGGGTCGGATTGAGGCCGATTATTATCCAGTGCTTGTGACTAATACCGTTTCAGAAAATTTGAGCGGAGGAAGCATCTTTGGATATTACAAACGCACAGAGGAAGAATCCATTCCAGTAACTCACGCCCAAATTCATTCTCTGCTCCGGGCCGGAGAAAAGTTTCAGGATCTAAGTGACCTACGAGATGCAATGGTCAAAATCGCAGAGAATACAACTGCGATTGGCGAACAATTGAAGGTTCTTATTAATGAGAAGCGCTTATGAATACTGAACAAAGAGTTATAGAGCTGGAAAAACGTGTTACAGAACTGGAGAAACGTATCTCCGAAAGTCGGACAAACTCGAGTGCAACGGCGTTGATAGAGACTAATAGCCAAATACTGAAACTTGAACTAGATAAGCTGGCGGCTAAGTTAGATTTTGTTGACCGGCCTCAATTCTTTATTGGCGCAAGCTCGATCACGTCTACAGACATTTCAGGCCTCTTTGAAAGTGAATCCGCTGCTGCCGTCAAAATATTCGAGCATCCATATCAAATTAGACCCAATGGATTCGCACCGTTTATCTCACAACAACGCTCGACCATCGTGGACGGAATGGCGAGAGAATTATTGTTTAGCAGCCAAGGGCGACGAATCATTAGGACTGGTGAATTCAGTGTACTTTTTAGGGGAGATGATGATTTTCTGGGCTGGGCTATGCGAGGCGGAGGGTGGCCGATACCAGAGAAGCAACTAGAGAGTCCATGGCAAATTAATTCCTTAGTGCTGATCGAAGCGACCTATTGTTCTGTGGTACTTGCAAAACAGTTACTACAACAAGGTAAACCAAAGCCAAATATGATTCAGTACGTTATCGGATATAAGAATCTTCTTTGGAACGGACGTGGACCTAAGCTCCTTGATGGCAAAGCTGATCAACAATTGCAACTACGTCAGCGAGTACCGACAGACGTAGGAGATTGTTTTTTTTCAGTAGTAGCTGACGATGAAGAACCAGAAGCGCGAACGGCGTTTCGTTTAGTTGCCGAGATCTATCATCTGTTTCATCTCGTAGATGACCGAATCCCATACTCCAAGGTGGACGACAGTCGAAGGATCATTGACATTGCCCAAATTTAATAGGCCCGAACTTTGTCAAGCCCTTACGAAGGTCACGTTCGTCGCATCAGGATGAAAACAAACAATTTATTCAAAGGCCAATTTAACCGACTATTACCCCTCAATCTGCTAAAATAGAATTAAGTGAAGAAATCTAAAGAAACGCCTGCTTGCGCGGGCGTTTTTCATTTCCGGGAGAAAAATCGGACCCTCCCGTAAGTGATTGAAAACATTAGAAACCATCTAACCCAAGTAGAATCAGCCAAATAGCGGGGGATGATCCCCCGCTAAATCATTGAAAACAAACAAAACCAGCCCACCCAGAGGGGGAGGGGGAGGATACCCATGCCTGCCAGACAGAAATCCGGATTCTACGAGTGCCAGCACGTTCGTCCCAGCGGAAGGAAATGCGAGGCAATCGCCATCCGCGGACACCGCTTCTGCTACTTCCACCTTCAATCCCGCCGCAGCCAATATGCCGTCACCCCTGCCGAAGCCGTAGCCAACGAAGCCACCGCGCCCGTCCCCGAAGCCGCGACCATCGCCCTGCCTATGCTCGAAGACCGCAGCGCCGTCCAGATCGTCCTCACTCAGATCCTCCGCGCACTAGCCGCTAACCAGATCGACGCCAAACGCGCTGGACTCCTCCTCTACGGCCTCCAGATCGCCTCCGCCAACTGCGACAAGTATGACGAAATTGGTCATCGCTTTCCCGTCCGCAGCATCGAGCTCACTCCCGAAGGCGAAGAAGTTGGCCCAGTCGTCGAAACCGAATGAAGATGCAGGTCGAACCGACGTCTCGCAAGCCGAAACTCTCGCCTGTCCTCACCATGTCAATGCAGAGTCTTTGCAGAATGATTTCTTCTGCTTGCTCTAAATGAACTGCACGGCGATTCCATGCGTAGAAAGCAATGAAAGCCAGATAAGATGATGGCCAGACGCATGAAGATAAAAAAAGTGTCGCCAAATTTGTTGCGCTTTCTCCTGGGGTTATATGTGCTGGCCAGCGTGGGCTATTGGTCGTCGATGACGCTCGATCATTGGAGTGCTTTGTTCCATCCGGAGCGGCACGTTCAGGCGCCGTTTGCCTATGACAACGATACTCGGGTCATCGGAACGCTCCAGCCCGAGGCCAGGGCGGCAAAGGTCACGGAAGGAGCCACGCTGGAGTCATTGAACGGCGTTCCATACTCGGCAAAAGTGTGGGACGAGATTGTGAATACGGCGCATCCGGACGACATGATGGATGTCGGTTTCAGGCAGACGAACGGCAGCGCCGGCGCCGCAACCATTACATTTGTTCCGCACAAGCCGCTCATCACAGGAATTCCACAGCTCGTATTGTGGGTACAAGAGATTTTGCTCTCCGTTTTTGTCGCCCTCGGCTGCCTGTTGATGGGCTTTTGGGTGGTTCTGGCAAAGCCGACCGACGGTAACGCATGGTTGCTGCTGATCCTGCTTACCTTTCCCAGCGTGATGTTCCTCCAAAATCATGGATTTGCTACCGGAATCCCGGGGCTTTTGCTGGAGTTCTGGTTCCAAACGCTGCAAGTGCTGGCCTCGCCCGCGCTCCTGCTTTTCGGGATTTATTTTCCGGAGCGTTCGCGCCTGGATGTGAAATATCCGTGGGTGAAGTGGCTGATTCTCGTGCCTCTGTTTGTGTGTTTCGCGATCTTCTTCCCCCTCATCTATGGGGAATATTTTGGGGCCGGGAATGGTCCAGGCCTGGTGAAAGTAGCCAACTGGGCCATGAAGCTGACGAATTTTCTTAATCTCGCGTGTGTGCTGCTTTATTTAGGGCTCACGCTCGAGAAGCTTCGTTCTGCCTCGACCGAAGATGCAAGACGAAGGCTGCGCGTGCTGACCACGGGAATGACCGTTGGCGTGGGCGCGTTACTGCTGGTCTTTGTCGTATTACCGCACTTCGGTATCACCGCCGCTAAGCAGGGCCATTTATGGGTGGGTTATGTCGGCATTCTGATCTTTCTCTTTGCTCCCTTTTCCCTCGTCTATGTGGTGCTGGTGCAGCGTGCCATGGACGTGCGCATCCTGCTCCGCATGGGCGCGCGCTATGCGCTGGCGAAGGCAACGCTCTGGGTGGTGCAGTTTGCCTTGCTTGCTGTCGTCTCCGTGCAGCTTCTGTTGCCGGTGCTGGGGAAGAAACAGCCGCAGTTGTCGGATGCGATCGGGCCGCTGATCTTCTTTGGACTTGTATTGGTGCTTCGAGTTGGGGTGCGCAAGAAGCTGCAAAAGTGGCTTGATCGCAGGTTCTTTCGGGAAGCCTATGACGCGGAGCGCGTGCTGAACGAGCTGGCCGAGGAAGTGCGGCGCTACACGGAAACCGAGCCGCTGCTTGAAACCGTCGCTCGCTGCATTGCGGAGACACTGCACGTCGACCAGATTGCGATGATGTTGCGACGCGGCGAATACTTCGTGCTGCAGCAATCGATCGGCATTTCAGCGGGTGGTACGCTGACGCTGCCGACACAGTCTTCGGCTGTCCGGTATCTGAGCAACTCAAACGAGCCGGCCCGTCTGTATCGGGACGATCCGGACGCATGGTATCTGATGGCGGGCACGGCGGAGCGCTATGCCCTCGACAAGCTGAACGCTGAGCTTCTTCTACCGCTTCCGGGCCGAAACCGGATGATGGGATTGATGGCATTAGGGCCGAAGCGATCTGAGGCAGCCTACTCTTCCGCGGATTTAAAGTTGCTGCAGGCGCTTGCATCGCAGACCGGACTTGCGCTTGAGGTCAGTGAGCTGGCTCGGTCGCTGGCGGCGGAAGCAGCGCAGCGGGAGCGCACGAATCGGGAGATGGAAATTGCGCGCGAGGTGCAGGAGCGCCTCTTTCCCCAGGAAATGCCGGAGATACCTGGAGCAAAAGTCGTCGGCTTCTGCCGTCCGGCGCTCGGTGTCGGCGGAGATTACTACGACGTGATCGACCTGGGAGACGGCCGAGTAGGGCTGGCGGTCGGCGATGTATCGGGCAAAGGCATCTCCGCTGCCTTGCTGATGGCGAGTCTGCGGGCATCTCTGCGTGGCGTGACGCTGGACAGTCCGCGCGACTTTGCGAAGTTGATGCACAAGGTAAACCGTCTGGTCTATGAGGCATCAGCGTCCAACCGCTATGCGACATTCTTCTTTGCGTCCTACGACCCAGCGACACGAATGCTGGAATGCGTGAATGCGGGGCATAACCCTCCGGTCGTGCTTCGCGGGGAGGAGACGATCCGGCTCGAAGCAGATGGCCCGGTTGTTGGCTTGCTTCCGTTTGCCCCGTATACCGAGCAGATGGTGGCGCTCGAGCCGGGCGATTTGCTGCTGCTTTACACAGATGGCATCAGCGAGGCCATGACGAAGGACGATGAAGAGTGGGGCGAAGAGCGGATGATCACAGCTGCGCGACTGGCGCAGAGAAAGTCTGCCAGCGAAGTGCTGGATAAGATTTTTATGGCTGCGGACGCATTTACTGCCGGTGCTCCACAACACGATGACATGACGCTGCTCGTCTTGAAATTGGAGTCGTAAAATCCTAAGAATGCGAAAGACATGGTTGGTATGGTCGTTAGGATGGGTGCTGATTGCAGGCTCCATTCCCGGAAGCAGCGCACAGGAGACGGAACCGGTCATTCCACGCGTGGCGCCGCGTGCAGCCGACACTCTTGTCATGCTCCCGGATGGTTCCACTGTGCATGTAGAGCTGGCAGAGACGGAACCGGAACGCGAGTATGGATTAATGGGCCGTACGAATCTGCCGCAGGGCCGTGGGATGCTCTTTATCCATGACCACCCGGGCGAATACGGATACTGGATGTATCACTGCAAGATCGGCCTCGACATTGTATGGATGGATGCAAATCGCCGCATCGTCGAGCTGTCGCCGGATACGCCGCCCTGCAAGGGCAAGGCGAGCACTTGCCGATCTTATGGCGGGCACGCTACGTCGATTTACGTGCTTGAACTTCCTGTTGGCTCGATCAAGGCGCACGGGCTGCAGACTGGCCAGACGGTGAACTTCAATCTGAGCTGAAGCAGCTACTTTCCCGCATTCGCTTTAACCTCGAAGGTCTCATCGTAATGCTGCTTCTTCGGCGGCAGGGGATTCAGTTTGTAGAGAATCAGGACATTGCGGTCATCATCGTCAAAGGCATGAAATCGGGCGACGCGCTCGAGTGAGTATTGAGTCTGCAGGTCCTCGAGCGTTCCCGGGTCGATTTCGTTCCATGCGGCATACCAGCCCGGTCGGTAGGTATGAATGCGATAAGGGAGATCGTAGGTGCCGAAGTCGTCACATATGGAGGGCAGGTGAGTGATCAGCGTGATGTTGGCTCCGCTGATCGAAAGTAGCAGACGGTTGCCATTCGGATGCTGATCGATGTAGCGGGTCAGGCGCTTTGCTGCCATCACAAATGTATGGTCACGATGGCGTATGAAGTGTGCGGTCAATTGAAGATTGAGGCCGATGCTGAAGCAGATGATGGCCAGCGCTCCGAATCCGATCCAACGACGATATTGCAGCAAAGCCGCGGTTCCGGTGCACACAACAAAGATAAGGGGAAAGGCTACCACCTGGTAGTAGCGAGGCTGCATGTTGTTGTGCCAGCCGGTGAAGAAGATATATCCGCCGGCGGCCAGCAGGGATGCCACAAAAATGGGATTGTGCCACAAGGTACGCAGCAGGATCAGCGAAAGAACGACCAGTACAGCGGCAAGCACGCCGATCGTTTTATCAATCCACAGGGAGCCGTGAAGGGCGTACCAGAAGGCGCTTATCCAGCCGCCTATGGTTGTTGGCTGCACCCACTTATTCACTTCAAAAAGGTATTGATAGTCCGAAAGGTAGCGCGGGCGCACGACCAGAAAGTAGTAGGCACTCCAGGGAATGCAGGCAGTGGCGGCCACAACGGCCGCATATCTTGCAAAGGTCCGAACCTGATAACGCGCTGCGTGCCACAGCAGGTAAAAGGTAGAGGGAATCAGAAAGACGGCTGTGGTTTTGGTAAGGATCTGCAGGCAAAGCAGGATGCCGATCGCTGCAAGCAATATGTAGCGAAGAGAATCTGATGTGGCTCTGGACAAATACACAGCAAGGAGCCAGGACAGCAGCATCCAGAAAATCAGTAGGGGTTCGAGTATGGCGAGACGACTGAAGGCATAAAGAAAAGCATTGGAAGCTACGAGGGTAGTGGCCAGCAGCGCGACCCATTCGCTCTGCTGCGTTTGCACCAGGGCATAGGTGAGTAGCATGTTGCAGGCAAAGACAATGAGCACGAGAAGACGCGCCGCAACCAGGTTGACTCCCGTGAAATGAAAGACGATGCCTTCAGCCAACGGCCAGACGGGAAGCGCTGCTGCGGGATTAAAATCGCCCGGAAGATGCCAGGAGCCACTCAGGAAATGCCGAATGGCGCCGCCTCCATACCAGCCTTCATCTGTGTATTTGGAGTAATCCATCCAGGGGGAAAAGTTGGGAAAATCAGCGCGTAAATGAAGCAGATGGATACCATAAAGCAGGCAGATTCCTGCGATCCACACAAAAGTAAATGCACGCGTCCATTTCATTGCTTTATGGGCATTCCTAATTTAGTCAAAGACTGCAGGATTTGCTGCGATCGATGCGCTGGCAACGCTCTTTTAGCGGCTTTCACTAGCGAGGCAATTTCCCTTAAGCTGGCAGCCGCGCGCCGCCCACAAAACCATCAAGCCTAGCAGTTTCCGGACAGGCTTTTAGCATGGAGTCTTTTTCCCGTTTATATATGAGCGTGTGCGAAAGACCTAATGGTTAGATCGCGCATGGCTGGACAGAAGATGCCAGAAACGGGCTCCATTCCAGGCAGTCTGGGCTAAGAGATCGTTCTTTCAGTAGGATACAAGCATCGCAAAGTTGATGAGTTTCGAGAAGTGAATCCGCGTAGTGGAGAATTTTTCAGGAGTTCTCCATATCGCCATTCGTACCGACTTCATCTCGAACTCTTCGGGGAACCGAATGTGGTTTTCCTGCGTATTCTGTTGCATGAGCGCAGCCGGCACCATAACGTGGAACGGGTGGGGCGCCGCCAGAACCGGATCGAGAGACGTGAATATGCGGTCGAAGTCTCCGGAACCCTGGCAGCGGCCCCTGGATGCCGGGATTGCGAGCGGGGTACGCCGGTCGGCAGATAGAGCAGGGGAGAGGTATTTGGACGCGGACTGGCAACAGGTAGTGCGGCGGTGCCTGGATGGTGATTCGCTCGCATGGACGGAGTTGGTGAAGGCGCACCATCGTCGTGTCTATGGCCTCTGCTATCGCTTTACCGGGTCGTCGCATGATGCCGAGGACCTGGCGCAGGACGTATTCCTGAAAATTTATGGCAACCTGGCGACCTTCGATCTCGCCAAGGGAAGCTTTCAGACGTGGATCACCACGCTCACCCGGAATCTTCTGGTCGACCATTTCCGTCGTTCAAAGCAGCAGCGTGTGACCGACTCTATGGACGCAGGCTGGGACGAGAGTGAAGAGCAGCAAATTGCGGACCGACTTTCCGATCCGCATCCTACGCCGCACGAGCATGCGGCGCAAAAAGAATTAGAAAAAATGGTGCAGCAGGCACTGACGAAAGTCTCGCCTGAACTGCGCGAAGCAGTGATACTGCGCGACTTACAAGATATGGATTACAAGGAGATCGCGCAGGTTTTACGTATTCCTGAAGGGACTGTAAAGTCACGAATCAGTCGCGGACGAGCAGAACTGGCGAGACTTTTACAGCGTAATGGAAGGCAGGTGGTTTAGATGTCAGAGCGCAATCCATTTCAACAAAATCAGCTGGGTCCGCTGCCTTGCGAGGAGTGGGAAGCCATGCTGGCGGATGCTCTCGATGGGACGCTGGCGGCTAAGGATGCAGCCGTCTTTGCCGCTCACGGCAAGGACTGCCCTTTGTGCGCCGAGATGCTGGCAGAGGCAAAGCAGGGTCTGGAGTGGATGAGGTTTCTGCATGAGGAACCACCAGCTCCCGCGGATCTGGTTTCGAAGATTCTGGGCCGCACAAGCGGCGCCGCATTGCCGCAGTTAGCTGTAGCGGGTGCGGCACAGCCAATGGCACCGCAGATCTCCCATTTCGCCATGCGGCGCGCCTTTCGCGACTCGCGGATGCTGATGACGGCGGCAATGGCTTTCTTCTCAATCGCACTGACACTCAACCTGATCGGTGTGCGCCTGGATACGCTTCGCATCGCGGACCTGAAGCCTTCGGCGCTGCAATCCGCCATTACCCACCAGTTTTGGGACACGCAGAAGCGGCTGGTGAGTTATTACGAGAATATCCGGCTGGTCTACGAAGTAGAGTCCAGGATGCGTGAATTGCGGCAGGATGTGGAGTCGGAGCAAAAGGCGCAGCCGCCTAAAGACAATAAACAGCCGACTTCTCCGCACGGTGACCCACATAAGACCGGCGGCAAGTTGCAGACGCCTAAAAATTTGATACCACCACAAACGGTGATCTGGGGACAGCCGGTGCTGGCGAGACTTGATCGTCCAATGAATGACACGGTGAGGCTGCCGCATAACGAGAAGGGTGTAGAGGTAAAGGTATTGGCTGTGAAAAAAGAAGCAGACCAAGCGGAAAGGAGCTTGGCATGAACTGCGCGAATCATCCAGATGTTCCCGTTGCGGCGTACTGCCAGAATTGTGGCAAACCGCTTTGTGCACAATGTGTGCGCTCGGTTTCGGGCGTAATTTATTGTGAGTCCTGCCTTGCGGCGAAGCTAGGTATTTCAGGAGCTGCAGCGAGTACAGCTCCCGGGAGCGCGAGTTTTGTTCCCGGTGCTGTTCCGTTGGAAGCGGACGTGCCAAATCCCGGTCTGGCCTTCGGCCTTGGATTTATTCCAGGGGTGGGTGCCATGTACAACGGCCAATTCATCAAAGCGTTGATCCATGTGCTGGTCTTCGTGGTGTTGATCGGCATTACAGGTGAGCATCCACTGTTTGGCATTTTTATCGGAGCCTGGGTTTTTTATCAGGTCTTCGATGCGTACCAGACAGCGAGGGCACGCCGCGACGGATTTCCATTGCCTGACCCGTTTGGCCTGAACGAACTCAGCCAGCGACTCGGGATTCCAAACCGCACGTTTGTCGCACCGCCAGCGGGAGCAGGTCCCACGCAGAGCCAGTATCAGGCCCCGTACCAAGCTTCCTATCAGGTGCCTCCCGTTCCGCCGCCTGCCTCATACGGCGAACCCTATCCTCCCGCGGACCCGTATATTCCCGTTCCGCCCATTCCGCCTCTGCCCCCCGACATTTCGGGCAAGCGTCCGGAACCGGTTGGCGCGATTGTGCTGATTGTTGTGGGCATGCTCTTCCTCTTCAGTACCCTTGGGGTATTCCGTTTTGACTGGATTGGCCGTGGCTGGCCTATTCTTGTCATCGTGATTGGCGTCTGGCTGCTGGTGCGGAGGACGCGTGAAGTGCCGCCTGCTCCGCCGGCAGGAGGTGCGCAGTGAACCAGTTTCTCTTTCTGCAACGGATTCAAGGGCCGGCTCTCTTGCTCACCTTCGGTGTAGCCGCCCTGCTTGACCAGTGGCATATCCTGAGCTTCGGCCGCAGCTGGCCGCTGTATCTGATCGTATTAGGCGTATTGAAATTGGCACAGCGCGCAGCGCTCGCCAATGCTGAGCCGCCTCCGTACCCAGCCGCTGGATATCCGGGCTATCAGCCTTCGCCCGGCGCTCCGGTGGCGCCCGCACAGGGATCATCTGCACTGGTTCCTACCGATCCAAGTCAGATTCATGATTCAGGCGACAGGAGGTAAAGCCATGGCCGCCGCACCTCCACCCTATAGCCCTCGCGATAACCGCCAGCAATGGAAAGAATGGTCACGCGCTCAGAAGGAAGCAGCACGTTCCCGGCGCTACTACTGGCGCTACTATCACCGGCCATCCATCGCCGGTCCGTTGATACTGCTAACAGTCGGCGTTTTCGCTTTACTGATGGAGACTGGCCGCATAGACGCTGGTCGTTTCTGGTCGTGGTATGCACAGTGGTGGCCGCTGATTCTTATCGGTCTTGGACTTGTTCTGCTGCTCGAATACTTTCTTGACCGCAATAATCCGTATGCTGGAAGACGGTCCATGAGCGGCTTTGGTTTTCTCATCCTGCTGCTCCTCCTCGGCGGTTGGGGTACGCATGCATCGCATGTCTGGGGGCCATTAAGCGATCAATTTTCCGACCGCAATGACTTCTGGTCGATGATGGGCGAAGAGCACGATAATGATGTGCAGCAGGATGAGGCCATCTCGCCGACTGCGACGGTGCAGGTACAGAACCCTCGCGGCGATGTGACGATTACAGCTTCGCCGGACGACAAGATGCATGTGCGCGCACACCAGGTGGTTCACTCTTCGTCTGACAGCGATGCACGCAAGACATTCGATGTCATCACGCCAAAGGTGATCAATTCCGGTTCGAGCGTTGTGTTGAGTGTGGAAGGCAGAAACAATGCGCGCGTCGACCTGACGGTGGAACTTCCGTCCGGTGCCGGTACGGTGGTGAATGCCGGGCGCGGCGATGTGACCATCGAGGGGCTGAAGACCGGCTCCGAAGTGAACGCCAGCCGCGGCGATGTGAAGTTTGATGATATGGGTGGGAACGTGCATGCGCGCATGGACCATGGCGACCTCTCAGCGCATCAGATGGCCGGAGATGTAACCGTCGACGGACACGCAGGCGACGTTACCCTATCCGGGGTGAAGGGCAAGGTCACGCTGAACGGCGACTTCTTTGGCGATACCCATCTGGAACAGATTGGCTCGACTGTGCTTTTCCATTCCAGCCGTACAGATTTGGAAATCCCAAAATTGCAGGGCGACCTGACCATGGATTCCAGCGATCTGAATATCAGTCAAGCGGTTGGGCCGGTTCGTGTCGTGACGCGCTCGAAAGATATCGATATGTCGCAATTTTCTGGCGACGCTCGTATTGAAAACAATAATGGCGATGTGACGATCACCACAGCGAGACCGCTGGGCAATTTGCAGGTTAATAATCGGACGGGAAATATCTCCGTCACCGTACCGGAAAATGCCAGCTTTTCTCTGACCGCTTCCAATGCCGATGGCGATCTCCATACGGATTTCCCGCTCACAGTGGCCAGTTCCGGGAACCGTAAGACGGCACAGGGACAGATAGGATCGGGTGGACCGCGTCTGGAACTAGCAACCGGCCACGGTGATTTGCAGATCATTAAGGGTGGGCCTGGTGAGCCAGCTCCCCCCACGCCACCTGAGACGCCGGCTCCTCCTAGGAGCGCTAAACATCTGCGCACGCCGAAAGACGCCGCTAGTGTGAAGCCATCCGAGCAGTAACGAGTGCTTCCACTTCACTGACCACTTCGTCCAGAGTCAAATGGGTCGAATCGATCACGATTGCGTCGGGCGCAGGCCTCAAAGGAGACTGCGCCCGATTTCTATCGCGATCATCGCGCTCGCGAATCTCTTTAAGAATCGTTTCTTGCGCAGTGGATTTGCCTGTCTGCTCATAACGCCGCTCACCCCTGGCTTCGGGTGAGGCATCGAGGAAGACCTTAATATCCGCATCGGGAAAGACCACCGTTCCGATATCACGCCCTTCCATGACGATGCCGTCCTTTTCGCCCAGCTTCCGCTGAAGGTCGACCATCCACTGGCGAATCACAGGATGCACGCTGACCAGCGATGCCGCCTCCGTTACAGCAGTGTCGCGGACGCGCGTCGTCACGTCGTTTCCGTCCAGCAGTACGCGGTTGCCGGATGGTGTTGGTTCAAGCGAGATGGATGTGCTGGAAGCAAGCCTTTGCAGCGCGTCAGCGTCTCCTGGAGAAGTCTTGTTTTCGATGGCCTTCAGAGCAAAGGCCCGGTACATCGCTCCGGTCTCAAGGTTCAGTAAGCCGAAACGCGCAGCGAGACGGGCAGCAACCGTGCTTTTGCCTGCGCCGGCGGGACCGTCGATCGCAATAATCAGTTGGCGTTCTGCACTCATTTGCCGGACTTCTTCTTGCCGTGCGGGCGCTTCCCGAAGGAGGGTTTACTGCCCGGGCGACCCGAACGCTTCGGACCAAACGTGGATTTTTTGCCGCCTTTTGATGCTCCGAATTTTCCACCGGACTTACCGCCTGGCTTCGAGAAAGGTTTCCCGGCCGGCTTTGCACCCGCTAACCCACGCTGACCGCCAGCCCGGCGTTCTCTCTGCGGCGGCTTCTTTCGATCTGAGCCTTCTCGATTCTCAAAGGGGCGTTTGGCGAACGAGCCTCTCTCGCCAGCGGGTTTTGGCCTTCCGGAAAAACCGCCGCCTTCCCGGCGCGGACGAGATGCGCCACCCGAAGAAGGTCGTGGTTTGAATGTACGGCGCTCCGTGGACTCGGCACTGCGGCGTGGGCGGAACTCGCGACGCGCTTCGCCTTCTCCTTCCGTGCGAGGCTTCCACTCCCTGCGCGGCGGACCCTGCTGATCGCGGTCTCGTGGCGGAAACTTGCCTGCGGGGCGTTGGTCTCCGGTGCGGCTGCGGTACGGCTTGCTGAAGCTTTTACTGCCTGCAGCGGGGCGCGGACGAAACTCACGACGGCCTTCACCGGCGTCATCGCGACGTGGCTTCCATTCCTTCCGTTCGAATGGCCGAGCATCTTCGCGCGGCTTCCATTCTTTACGGGACGGACGCTGGCCGCCTTCCTGCGGCGGAAACTTGCCTGCTGTATGGCTTGCTGAAGCTTTTACTGCCTGCCGCGGGGCGTGGACGAAACTCAGGACGGCCTTCGCCAGCGTCATCGCGACGCGGCTTCCATTCGCCACGCGGTGCATTTTGCCGAGGCGGGAAATTCTTCCCCGAGGGACGATCTTCCGTGCGGCTGCGGTACGGTTTTCCAAATCCGCCAGTGCTGCCTTCCTTACGCGGCTCCCATTCCTTGCGCTCCGTGGGGCGATCTCCGGTTCGCGGCCTCCACTCTTTTCGCGGAGCGCCCGAATCAGGACGTGTCCAGTCTGGTTTGCACGCATCGCGTGCCGCTGGGCGGTCGCCAAATGTGGGGCGTTCGCGGCGTGGGCGGTCTCCCGGCGCGAATGGCTTGCGCTCTCCATCCCGGGGTGGACGCCGCTCTGTTTCGCCGCGTTGTGCAAACGGCCTGCGGCGCTCGCGCGCCTGAGGGGCAGCGTCGACCTGTGGCGGAGTACTCGCGGCTGTTTCCGCAGGAACTTCGGGTTCGGGAAATTCCGGTAATCCACCCGCGATATGCAGCAGGCTTTGCGTCCCCAGCGGCAGGGTAAGAAGCTGCTGTGTGGCTGCGAGGCCTCGCGCAACTTCGCGAATGCGGGAGCGGGGTGCCAGCGGCGACAGAAAGGTCTCAATTTCGTCGGTGGTTGCTGCAATCACAGAGTCAAGATAGAGCGAGACCAATGCCGAGAGTGCCGTTGCCTGCGCCATGCCGCCACCTGTCTGCATGGCCTTTTGGTGGCGCGATTCGAAGAGTTCCCATGTCGTCGGTTCGCCAGCGGTGTAGACCGGCAGAACGCGCAGCGCTGTCCAAAGTTCGCTGAGCGCGCGCAGCACAGCAGCTTCCGTCACCTCGCGGCCAAGAAATTCCTGCAATTCAGGCGCGGTCAGAGCTCCTTCCCGCTTGAGAAGCTTCCATGTCTCGATGACCAAGGGTGAGGACTTATCACGCGGTCCGCGCTTCCATTCACGATCGCCTCGCAGGGCAAAAACATAGGGAAGTGCTTCGCGCGAGATGAGAAAATCCGGCTGCTCCGAGGTGGAACCGAGCAGGTTCAGCGGAGTGGCCTTCTCCGCAGCAAAGAGACGCGTGGCCAGATCGAATGCATTCTGAATCGCAGCTGGTATGGGTGTTGCGTTGGTTTCGCCCAGTACTGCTTCGACAAATGATGTGGCCGGCGCCTGCAATTGGGACTTACGAGGTAAAAACAGGCTTACGCCGATGGAATCGATCCATGTCTCAGCGTCCTCAAGGGTGAGGACGGGATTTGCTTTTTGCCGCCATTTTTCGGCGCGCGCTGCCTGGAGCTGCTCTATTGTCAAAGAATCCTTCTTCTGGCGGGTCCCGGGCCTTAAATCCGCTGGAACGCCCGCTGGATGTCTTTCCAAGAATACCGCAATACGATGGGACGGCCATGCGGACAACTCGTGGGATGGGCTGTTTTTGCCAGTTCGGCCAGCAGCCATTCCATGCGGATCGGGTCGAGCGGCATATTTACCTTGATGGCGGAATGGCAGGCGATGGAGGCGGCGATGCGGGTACGCAGGGTTTCGAGGTTCTGCGCCTGGTTCTCGCGTTCCGACTGCTCCAGCACTTCCATAAGCGTGCGTTCCAGTTCTTTGCCTTCGAGGCCCACAGGCGCTGCCTTGATGGCGATTGTTCGCGGGCCAAATGGCTCGACCTCAAAGCCATTGCGCTCCAGCTCCTCGGCGATATGAGCAAATAGGACCATCTGGTGCGGCAGTAGTTCAACCAGCAGAGGCATCAGCAGGCGCTGATGTTGCACGCTCTCGACTTCGCGCTCACGCAGGATTTTTTCAAACAGCACCCGTTCGTGCGCCACGTGCTGGTCTACGATCCAAAGCCCTTCGTCATTGACGGCAAGAATAAAAGATTCGCGGAGCTGACCCAGCGGCTTGAGCGATGCCAGCGAGCTGAGGCTTGGAGCGTCCTCGTTTTCAACCGGTGTTTGTGCATTGCATGCGTGCTGTGGATCGGGTCCTATGCTATTGGTTTGTGCAAGCAGGGCTTCGGCGAACGGCAATCGCGCTTCTTCCAAAGATGGAACAGGAGGCGTCAGCGTAAATACGGCTGCCTGTTCAGGATCAGCTGGCGGATCGGACTCAGGCAAAGCGTCGGGAGGCGTCGATTCCGGCTCCCCAGGCATCGGTGACACGGGTGGCATCAGTGATGGGGTGGCATGCGGATTGGTAGTGAGCGCAGAGAGAAACCCCGCTGCCGGCCGCGTCTTAATGAGCGTATTGCGGATACTGTCGCGGACAAAATCATGCACCAGCGATTGCTGGCGAAAGCGAACCTCGGTCTTTGCCGGATGCACGTTCACGTCAACCTCGTGCGGTGGCATCTCCATGAACATGAGGGTGACCGGAAACGATGTCGGCGGCAGGATATTGCGATAGGCTTCGCTGACAGCATGCAGAATCAAGCGGTCACGAATCAATCTGCGGTTGACAAAGACATAGATGGAATTGCGATTGAGCTTTTGCAGCTCTGGCTTTGAAATAAAGCCGATGATCCGCAGAAAACCCGGATCGGGAGCGGCATAGTCCTCATCGCGCTTCCAAGGTGGAGGCTCCGGCAATCCGGCGCGGTCGAAGGCTCGCTCTGCCGCCATTGATAGCAATTGATCGAGAGTTTCCTTGCCGAAGATCTGAAAAATGCGCTCTTCGGATTTTCGAACAGGAGGTGCAATCAAGAGCGCATGCGTCGCCGAGTGCAGCTCGAAGTGCTTGCCGGGATGGGCCAGCGCGTAATGTGTAACCAATGCGGTTACGTGAGACAGTTCTGTTGCTTCCGACTTGAGAAACTTGCGCCGCGCAGGAGTGTTGAAGAAAAGGTCGTGGATCGCGAAGGTCGTGCCCGGTGGTGCACCTGTATCTTCCACACGCATCACCTTTCCGCCGGCAATTTCAATACGCGTTCCGGATGGCTCATCCTCCGTGCGGGTCTCCATCTCCAGACGGGAGATCGATGCGATCGACGGCAGAGCCTCGCCGCGAAAGCCGAGGGTCGCAATCGAGAGCAAGTCGTCGCTGGAGCGGATTTTCGATGTGGCGTGACGCTCGAATGCAAGCAGGGCGTCGTCCCGCATCATGCCATGGCCGTTGTCAGTGATGCGAATAAGCTTTCTGCCGCCTGCTTCGACTTCAATGCGGATGCGGGTCGCTCCGGCATCCAACGCATTTTCCAACAACTCTTTTACGACCGATGCGGGACGGTCAACCACTTCGCCTGCGGCGATTTGGTTGGCAACCTGGTCAGAGAGAATGCGAATGCGTCCCATCTGAAATTCACCTTAGCAGGTTGTTCCGACTGTGAAACCTGCGTCCTGTGTGCAAAAAGAGAAAGCGGTCCGAAAAGGACTCGGACCCGCATATTGCTTTATGGGTGAACTTTTAGCGCTTTTTAGCTTTGCTGACGGGTCGCGCTTTGGATTTTGCCACATTCTTTTTTGGCTGCACTTTGCTTTGTTTCTTTTTCGCTGCCGTGCTCTTGGCTGGTGGTCCCGCCAAGTGGTCACCGAGCACGTGCAGGCGCAGGAAGTTGGTTGAGCCGGACTTGGTGCGCGTTCCTGCGACGATGCCGAGGATGTCCTGTGGCTGTGCATAGCCGCCCTCTTCGAGCAACTGTTCCGCCATATCTACCATTTCTTCGGCAGTGTGTGCCTTTGAGCACTTGATGGGATGTACGCCCCAAAGCAGGTTCATCCGATTGATGACCGGATCGACGCTCGACAAAGCGTAGATAGGCGGCTTCGGGTGATATTTCGAGAGCTGTCTCGCCGTGGCTCCTGTTTCGGTAAAGACAGCGATCGCGGCCAGATCGAGATCTTCCGCGGCGTGCGCCATCGATTCGCAGATGGTTTCTGCGATAGAGAGCCGGACATGCTGCGGCTGGCCGTTGTGCACGGCTGCTTCCGGCTTATGTAATTCCGTTTCGATGACAATTTTCGCCATCATCTTGACCGCTTCAATTGGATATTTACCTGCTGCGCTTTCCGCAGAGAGCATGACGGCGTCCGTCCCGTCATAGACGGCGTTGGCCACGTCGCTGGCTTCGGCGCGTGTCGGACGAGGATTCTCGATCATCGATTCCAGCATCTGCGTCGCCGTGATAACCGGCTTGCGATGCTCGGCGGCGCGGCGAATGACGTGTTTTTGAATAGCAGGGACTTTTTCCGGCGGCATTTCGACGCCCAGATCGCCTCGGGCGACCATGACCCCGTCGGTGACTTCGAGAATGCTTTCCAGATTGTCGATGGCCTGCGGTTTTTCGAGTTTGGCCACGACCCATGTATCCGCTCCCAGCGAAGCGATGCGCTGCTTGACCAGCCGGACATCTTCCGCGGTGCGGACAAATGAGACGGCAATGGCGTCGACGCCGCTCTTTACAGCGAACTCGAGATCCTTCTCATCTTTTTCTGTGAGCGAAGGGACGCGGACGGCAATGCCGGGCAGGTTGATGCCTTTATGTTCGCCGAGCAGGCCGCCATTGATGACCTCGCACTCTACGTCTTCGCCCGGAACTTCGACGACGCGGAGTTCAATGAGCCCGTCGGAGAGCAGGATGCGCGCTCCCGGCTCCAGATTTTCCGCGAGCGTGGGAAAGGTGGTGCTGATGATGGTGGAAGTACCAGGGATGTCGCGAGGAGTAATGGTGAGACGCTGACCGGTTTTGAGCTGTACAGGAATGCGATTCTTCAGGTGTCCTGTGCGGATCTTCGGTCCCTGCAGGTCACCTAGAATACAGATCGGTTTTCCTTCTTCTTTTGCGACTCTGCGGACCATTTCGATCAGCTTGAGCTTTTCTGGTTGAGTCCCGTGGGAAAAATTCAGTCTTGCAACATCGAGACCGGCGCGTACCAGTTCGCGAAAAGTTGTTTCATTGCTCGACGCGGGGCCAAGTGTGCCTACAATCTTGGCGCGGCGGTCTGTGCCGGAACCGGCAACCGTAACGTTCATCCATCCCCCAAACATTTATGTAACCCAACCCATTCTAACTCGCCGGCATAGGGGGACGGGGTTCAGACGGTCTGCGTTTTCCCTTGTGTAAAGGCATTTTCTTCATCGTCCAGTTCGGATTGTGGACGGGAGCCGTGGAGAGGAAAGACTTGTGCGTTGAATTCGGCGCCGATGAGGATGCTGACCGAAACCATGTAGAGCCACACCAGGGTGGCCACGGCGGCGCTGAGAGAGCCGTAGACGACAGAGTAATCGGCAAAACGGGTGACGTAGAGTCCATAGAGCAGGGTGGCAAGGAACCAGGTTGCCGTGGCAAGCGATGCGCCGGGAAGAACATGACGCCAATTCTGCGTCTGGGGTGTGCCGAAGTGATAGATGACGGCGAGCACGGCCACGCTGGTCGACATGGCGATGATCCACCGGACCAGGCGCCAGATGAAGATCACATACAAGCGCAGATCGTGGTTTGCATTGTCGATCATCCATTGCTCAATCTGGTGGCCGAAGATGATGAGCATGGTGGCGAAAAGCATGGGCACCAGCGTGATCGGAATGAGGCCGAAGGCCACAATGCGTTCGCGCCAGAAGTTCCAGGTGCCGCGCGGCAGGCGGTATGCGCGGCGAAAGCCTTCCATAATGGACAGCATGAAGCCGGAAGATGCGAGGAAAGCAATCGCAGTCGCTGACCAGATAAGCCGCACAGACCGCGCGTGGTTCATCTGGAAATAAGTCTGCACCAGGCTCATTGTGTCCGGCGGAAGGATATCGTAGAAGGCGGCGCGTATATCGCTGAGCGTTTCCGTTTCCGGACTGAGCGCAAGCACGGTTGTTCCTACAAGAACCGTGGGAAAAAGGCTGAAGATAGCCGAATAAGCCGCTGCTTTGGCAGTCGTAAAGGCGTTGTGGAGAAAAGCATTCCACGCGGCGCGGCGAAGACTTGTCCAGAGGGACAACAGCATACTTGTCGAGACTAAATGAAGGAGCAGACGCGAGGAAGGGACAGAATTGTGTCCCGCGTGCTTATTTCACTTCAGGCTTTCTGTTTTGGTTTCCACTGGTTCAAAAACTCTGTAACCGAGTCGGGAGCCATCTTGCTCATCGACTTGAACTCGCCCTTGACCTGGCCATAGAGCAATTTGCCGTGGGCATCGAGGACAGCTAGTTTGGGTACTCCGTGTTCAAGCGGAATGCCATACTTCGCGGCGACGTCCGTATTGCGGTCATAGTGGCCGATATCGACATGCACAAGCACAAAGTTATTCTCCAGCAACTCCAGATTAGGCGGCTGATGGAAATAAATGTCGAGCACCTGGCAATCGATACACCAGTTTCCCCCGAAATCGAGGATGACCCTCTTGTGCTCATGCTGAGCCGTCACTAACGCCTGCGCGATGTCGTGGTGCGCATCGGCCGTATCGGAGTAGATGATGCGTCTCTGTGCCCGCGCAGCCAGAGTGACGAGGGTGAGGACGGCGACAAGAGCGAAAGTACGTGTTCGGTTCATGGGGCGAGGTCTTCCGGGATAGGCTGCTGCATAGGATGCCACAGGCAGGCCCGTTGATCCTAATTTTGATTCGAGGCCGGGGGTGGCCCTACCCCTCCCCTTCTCAAGGACTTGTTTTTATTTGTTTTCAATGACTTAGTGGGGATCATCCCCCGTTAAGTCATTGATTTCACTGACGGTTAGGGGTGTTCCAGTGTTTTCAATACTTTAGCCGGGGATTACCTTTGTGTACTACAAAATCCCGGGGGCTGAAGCCCTCTTTCCTTGCTTTGTTCGCTGGCTAAAACCCAGTGCTTCTACCTAAAAAGCCCTCTATATCCAGAATAGCAATTTTGGCGAAAGAGTACGCCAAATTGGCGGAACTATAAATGCTTTTAAATGTTCATGCTAGAAGAAAAATTCTTCGCAAGGGGCTTGACAAGATTCACCGGCTGACCGGTCACGGGGAGTTACGCAGAATGGATTTCGGCGGTTCTTCCGGCAAAAGCTCTGGTCTGCGCTGTTTTACCTTCCTTTTGAGCGACAACCGTGACTTGCTGCCGGTCCTAGAGCCTTTTCGTCGATGGCGAGGGCGCTGCGATAGAGAGGTTCAGCAACAGCGGGGGCGCCCTTCTTTTGCAATAGAGATGCCAGATTGTTGAGATCTGTGGCCACGGTAGGATGGTCAGGTCCTAAAGCCTTTTCGTGGATGGCGATGGCGCTGCGGAAGAGGGGTTCAGCGGCGGCGAGATAGCCCTTATCTCGCAATAGCAATGCCAGATTGTCGAGGTCTGTGGCCACGTCGGGATGATCGGGTCCTACAGCTTTCTCATTGATAGCGAGGGCGCGGCGAAAAAGAGGCTCGGCCCCAGCATAATCACCGGAGCGGTAGAGGCTAAGAGCCAGGTTGTTGAGCACCGTGGAATTATCGGGCCGGTAGGTGAGGCATTTTTGATAAGCCTGCGCTGATTCACGATAGCGGCCTTGTCCGTAGAGCGACTGTCCTAAAAAGCCCGCAGCGTCGGCTACATTCTTTTGATCCTGAGTGACAGCTTTTTGGTCGGCTTGAAGTTTCTGCTCGCGCTGCTGGAGCGAATCTTCGAGAGCGGAGATGGCCTTCGGGTAGTTGCGCTCGTAGAGGGCGGCGAGGCCCGCTTCATAGGGATCAGCCGTTTTCGAACCCCAGGCGCGAATGGCTGTGTCGATGTCCTCGGCGGTGAGGCCGTACTGCTTGGCTACTGCTAGCAGGGCTTCTTGTGGATCGGGCGAGGTTTGTGGATTCGCGGACCGGGGTGCATTGGCTTTGTTGATTTTCGCGGCGAGTGAGGCGAGGATGGTGCTGCTTTCGAGGGCGGCGCGGTCGCCGCGTTCTACGACGACGATCTTGATCAGGTTCTCCGACTTATCGGCAAAGGAGGGGACTGGAATGCGATTGTCCCACGGGGAGATGATGGCGAAGTCTTTTCCGGGTGGGGAATGGACGAATTGAAAGGTGATCCAGTCATCGGCTTTGATGGTTTGCGCGAGCGGCAATTGCGCTTCGCCGTCGTCTTTGGTGAGCTTGCTGGCGCCTTTTTCTATGCCGATTTCGAGGAGGCGGACAGGGTGCTGGTGCGCGTCCTGCACCAGCACGGTGACGTAGCCGATCTCTGCGAGGCAGGGCGCGGCTGCGAGCAATATGGCAACGACGGCGATGAGTATGCGCGGTTTCACGGAGTAATCTTTCGTGCCCCGATGAATGAAATGACGATAGCTCCAGAGCTCGATCACGGAAAGAGAAAAGAGGACTGTCGACGGTTATTAGTGCATTGGGATGGGGTTCGCGTTTCCGGAACTTGCCGGGGCTGAACCCGTTGTTTCGTTCGCTCATTCACCGGCCTTTGAAGCCCTCTTCGCAGAGCCGACGTTGCGCATCGCCCCGCTCTACACGTCGCAGAGGTCGACGGCCTGACGGAGCGAGGTAAGCGGGTCGCCGGTGGGGACGAATTCATGCGCGACGTAGCCGGAGAAATTGAGATCGGCGATGGCTTTCATGACGGCCGGATATTGGATTTCCTGGGTAGCGTCGATTTCATGGCGGCCGGGAACGCCTCCGGTATGGAAGTGGCCGAGGGTGTGGATGTTTTCGCGGATGGTCGTGATGAGGTCTCCTTCCATGATCTGCATGTGGTAGATGTCGTAGAGCAGCTTGACGCGGGGTGAGTTAACTTCGTTCATGACACGCGCGCCCCAGGCGGTGTGATCGGCCATGTAGTCGTGATGGTCGCGCTTGCTGTTGAGCAATTCGAGACAAATGGTGACGCCGTTATCTTCGGCGATTTTCTTGACGCGGTTCAGTCCGATGACGGTGTTGCGGGCGCCTTCCTCGTCGGACATACCGCGGCGGTTTCCGGAAAAAGTGATGACGTTGGGCACGCCTGCTTTTGCGGCGATGGGGATGTTTTTGCGGAAGGCGTCCTCGATGGCGGCATGGTTCTCCGGACGGTTGAGGGCATCGGAGATGGTGCCTCCGCCGGCGTAGCCCATGGTGCAGATGAGGCCATAACGGCGTGGGACTTCAAACTCGTCGAGTTCAAGAAGGTCGATGCCCTTGAGGCCAATTTGCACGGCCCAGGTGCAGAGCTGGTCGAGGGAAATGTCCTTGTAGCACCAGCGGGAGACCGATTGATGGATGCGGTTCTTGCGTGGCGTTGGGTTTGCTTCCGGCATTTTGGCCACGATAGCGGCTGCGAGGCTCGACTTCAAGAAGGTTCTTCGTGTGGGCATGATTTCCGAGTATTTCCGGTCGTATTGAGTTTTGTGGGGCACCCTTGTAGTAGTGGCTACCGATGCAGATTAAAGACACTCATTTCGCTTTCTCGCTCAGGTCTTTGATGATCTTCTGCAGGCGGCGTTCGCGTGTCTCTGGCTTCCTGGCTTCGAGGATGGCTATCGCGTGCTCTTTTTTCGCCGTATAGCTGAGTTTTTCCCATTTGGCTTTCGCTGCTGCGTTCTTTGCGAATGCTGCCAATAGCTCCGGCGGTGGCTCAACATCGCGAACCTCGTTGTCCGGCGCAATGGTTATGGTTACAACGTCCTCAGGTTTGACGCCTGCGGCTTTCTGGTTCGACATACGGACGGGGATGTAGTACCTGCCGTTATAAACGCAGACGGTTGACCGGTAGGTGTAGCCGTTGATGGTGACTCGAATGGGCGGACGGGCCTTGCCGAAGTGCTCCCTCACATCGAAGGGTATTTCGACCAGGCCCTTATCGAGTTTGGTACTGAAGCTTTTGCCGGACATCAAAGCGTCTCTCTCGTCCGTCACTCCGAGGGTGACGGGTTGGGGGCAGTGAATTCGGAGCAACAGGGTGGGCGCACGTTTGAGAATTCCATGTATTCGAGGCGTGTGCCGTCCGGATCGTAGAGATTGAGCTGCCATTTTCCGTCTTTGCCGATCTGCGTTTTTGCATCCGGCGGGGCAAGACGATTGGCCGCTTTCAGCGTGTCATAGGTCTGAGGCATGCTGACGACTCCAATGGAGAGGTGGTTCAGGACGCCAAGCTGATGCTGCGAGATGTCCTGGATACCGCCGCCCGAAGGCCCGCTGGTGAGCATGTATTCGAGCCAGTCGTGGCTTTCAGGGGTCTGCTGCGAAACCCAGTCGGTTTTGTCCGGCTGCATGCCTCCATGCCAGTAGGGCTTGAAGCCGAGAATGGCGCGGTAGAAGGTGTCTTCCTTTTCCTGGCTGCGGACGAGCATGCCAACGTGGATGATGTGGTGTCCGGCCAGATTTGGCGCGCTGATGGCATGAGGATGCGCGGGCGGCTGAACGAATTGGACGGTATTGTCCTCGGGGTCTTTTACGTTGAACCAGCGACTGCCATCGCCACCTTTTTGTACGGACGCGGGAACCTCGACTCCCTTCGATTTGAGATAAATGCGGAGAGCCTCGGCGTCGGTGGTCTGGTAGGCGAGATGGTCGAGGCGGTCATGAGAATTCTTGTCGACCAGCGGCAGCACTTCTACAAACTGGGTGTTGTTGATGTAGTAGCGCACACCCTGCGGATTTTCCGGGTCGGCTCCTTTTACGCCCCCGACGATGTCGACGTAGTAATGCTGTGCCGCCGCCGGATCACTGGTATAGACGGCGATGTGGGAGATGCCGGTGAGTGGCGGGCGCGATGGCGAAGGCTGTGCAAAAACGATTGAGCAGGAGAGCGCGAGGAATCCCAGGAAGTATTTCATCGGCTACCAAGATAACTCCGGGTGTTGGCGATTGGCGAGTATGCAGGTCTTGCTTTCCCCACCCTTTCGCGAAAAGCGCGAAAGGATGGGGCACCCCAGCTCCGATGTCTATCGGTATTTTTGAAATGGTAAAGGGCAATGCGGGAGTGCCAACCGGGGCATCGCATGGATTCTTCACTCCGCTATGCTCCAGAATGACGTCATCTTTCAACTGGCATCTGGTCTTCGCATTCGCACTCCTGTAACATCAAGCTTTCCGCAGTTATGGCTCACTTACTGCATATACGGCACTAATGAACGCATTTCGCGCCACTCCAAATCAGCTGACATTTCTCAGGCTGTGCATTATTCCATTTCTTGTCCTGGCAGTTCTGGACGGGCACTATCCCACTGCGTTCGCGCTTTTCATGATCGCGGGTGTTACGGATGGGTTGGATGGACTACTGGCGCGCGTGCTGCATCAGCGGACAGTGCTGGGGCAATATCTCGATCCAGTCGCCGACAAGCTGTTGCTGAGCACTCTGTTTCTGGTGCTGCACCACGAAGGGTATATTTCGCGGCGGGTGACGGTGCTAGTCTTCGGGCGTGACCTGGGCATTCTGGTGGTGGCGGCGATCCTGTATGCGAGCATGGGCATGCGCGACTTCCGGCCGAGCATCTTCGGTAAGGCAAATACGCTGGCGCAGGTCATTGCGCTCGTGACCGTTCTGCTGAGCCGCTTTTATGCGCCAGTGTGGGTGATCTTTATCCGACACTGGTCACTGAATGCGACGATTGCGCTGACTATCATTTCAGGATTTCACTACGCCTGGAGAGTGGCGAGGCGGCTGAGCCTGCCGAGCACGGCAACCACTTAGAGCACGCCCCTGAAATTTATAACAGGCTCCGGGAGCAGCGCCGAGTCCATGCGTATCGCGGAGCAGGGTTCAGGACGAGGGACACGAGGCGCTACTCATCCTCTTGCTCGGCAACACTTTCTTCAATGGCCATGTCCTGGAACTCGTTCGAGTCAAAGACCTCGCCGCAGTCGAGGCATTCAACATATTCAGCATCCTCTTCGCGTGCTACGACGCGAACCTTGGGGTGTTTGCAGGGCGTGTTCATGGGGTGTGTGGGTCGTGGAAAATCAGGTGATCTCGCCAAAATTGTATCCGGGACCCGGGTTATGTCAATCGGGAATCGGATAAATTTTGCGTAGAAGGATGTACGAGAGGCAATTTCCCGTAGTTCCCTGAAATTTTGATGGGGTCATCTACGGGCATTGAATTCGGACTCCAGCGGTCGTATACTTAATTGACATAAGGTGGGCAAACTATCGCTCTCTAATGCGACGTCACTGATGCTGAGACTCACAAAAAAAGCGGACTACGGATTAATGGCGCTCAAGTATCTCGCAGAGCATCCGGAGACGGCCGCATTGAGCGCAAAGGACATAGCGGAGGCGTATCACATTCCTCCGCAATTGCTGGCCAAGATATTGCAACGGCTGGCCAAGGTAGGATTGGTAAAGTCGCATGCGGGGATGAACGGCGGCTACTCGCTTTTGAAGGACCCGCGGCGGATTTCGGCCTTTGAGGTGATCTTTGCGATCGACGGGCCGCTGTTTATTACCTCTTGCTTTACGCATGAAGGAAACTGCGACCTGACGGACAGTTGCACCATCAAAGAACCTCTGGCACGCGTAAATGAGACGATATCGAATGTGCTGAAAAACATTCATGTTTCGGACCTGGTGGAAACGGGCCGAAGCCGGACAGTGCGGGAGCTGATCACCATCCGCACGGCATCAGGCGACAAGATTTTAGAAGCAACGTAAAGCACAGCAAAAGACTCAAGGAGAAATAATGAGCAGCGTCGTAGAAACTGGAAACATCAGCGTGCCGGCGGGAGTGAAACTGCCGATCTACATGGACAACCACGCGACCACGCCGCTCGATCCGCGTGTGCTGGACGCGATGATGCCGTATTTCACCGGCAAGTTTGGCAACGCGGCGAGCCGGAACCACTCCTTCGGATGGGAAGCGGAGCAGGCTACGGAAGTGGCGCGCGAACAGATTGCCAAGCTGATTGGCGCAACCGCGAAAGAGATTATTTTTACCTCGGGCGCGACCGAGTCGAACAACCTGGCGATCAAGGGCGTCGCGGAGATGTATCGCGAGCGCGGCAACCACATCATCACGCAGGTGACGGAGCACAAGGCTGTGCTGGATACCTGTAAGCGTATGGAAAAGGCCGGTTTCCGTGTGACCTATCTGCCGGTAAAGGTGGATGGGCTGATCGACCTGGAAGACCTGAAGCGCGCGATCGACGACAAGACGATCCTGGTATCGATCATGTTTGCCAATAACGAGATTGGCGTGATCCAGCCTGTGGCGGAGATCGGCAAGATCTGCCGCGAGAAGGGCGTGATCTTCCATACGGATGCGGTGCAGGCATTGGGCAAGGTTCCGGTGGATGTGAACGCGATGAATATCGATGTGCTCTCGCTTTCCGCCCACAAGATTTACGGGCCGAAGGGTGTAGGAGCGCTGTATGTTCGCCGGCGCAACCCGCGCGTGCAGATCTCTGAGCAGATCAACGGTGGCGGCCATGAGCGCGGCATGCGGTCGGGCACGCTCAATGTCCCAGGCATTGTAGGACTGGGGAAGGCCTGCGAGATTGCTCGCGAAGAGATGGCGAGCGAGGACAAGCGGCTTCGCGCTCTGCGCGACAAGCTGAAAGCGAAGCTTGAGTCGAACCTCGACTACATCCACGTTAATGGTTCGTGGGAGCACCGGCTGCCCGGCAACCTGAATATGAGTTTCGTCTATGTTGAGGGCGAATCGCTGTTGATGGGGATTAACGATATTGCAGTTTCGAGCGGATCGGCATGCACCTCTGCGACACTTGAGCCATCATATGTATTGAAGGCTTTGGGACTGGGCGACGATGTCGCGCACAGCTCGATTCGTTTTGGACTGGGACGCTTTAACACCGAGGCCGAAGTGGATTATGTGGCCGACAAGGTGATTGACATTGTGCAGAAGCTGCGTGAGCTTTCACCGCTGTACGAGATGGTGAAAGAAGGTATCGATCTGACGAAGATTGAGTGGGCGGCGCACTAAGGAGCACGCTGCTGCGCGGAAGGCGAGGAAAAGTAGATCCTTCGCTCCGCTCAGGATGACAGATACGCTCAGGATGACAGGTATTCGTAGGGATTTACAGGCAGAGAAGCAGGATCACAGGAGATCAAAATGGCATATAGCGATAAGGTAATTGACCACTACAATAATCCGCGCAATGTTGGGCAGATGGACAAGAGCAGCCAGGAAGTGGGCACGGGTCTGGTGGGTGCGCCGGAGTGCGGCGACGTGATGCGCCTGCAGATCAGAGTGAATCCGGAGACGCAGGTGATTGAAGAAGCCAAGTTCAAGACCTTCGGCTGCGGCTCGGCAATCGCTTCGTCCTCGCTGGCGACAGAGTGGGTGAAGGGTAAGACGGTTGAGGAAGCGCTTGAGATCAAGAACACGGATATCGTGAAAGAGCTTTCGTTGCCACCGGTAAAGATTCACTGCTCGGTACTGGCTGAGGACGCGATCCGCGCGGCCATCGGCGACTGGAAGAAGAAGAATGCTGTTGAAGGTGCGAACGTAGCGCAGACAGTAACGGCGCAGTAAGAATTGTGCTTCCCGTCCTTCGCAATGCGAAGGATGGGGCACCGTGTTTGTGACTGGGATGGGACGATGAGTGCTGAGTTAACTGTGCTAAATGCCGAGAATCTGACGCCGAATCAAAAGGGCGTGCAGGTGACGGAGCGCGCCCTGAAGCGCATCCGCGTGGCGATGGCGAAGGAAGGCATTTCGCCGAGCGAGGGCGGTTTGCGGCTCGGCATTCAGGGCGGCGGCTGCTCGGGCCTTTCATACAATATTCGCTTCGATACGCAGCCGCGTGAACGGGACCGCATCTATCAATTTGAAGACATGCGGGTGTTCGTTGATCCAAAGTCGTTTATTTATCTGCACGGCATGATTCTGGATTACGAAGAAACGCTGATGCGCCAGGGCTTCAACTTCATCAATCCAAACTCGACGAAGTCCTGCGGCTGCGGATCGTCGTTTTCCGCCTGATACGAGAATCCGCTCGATAGAGCGGATTTTCTTCTTTTGCCATGCAAATTGTTGAGCAACAATCCGTGAAGACGGCCTGCTGGTCGTGCGGCTCTGCGTTGGCTGCGGGTGCGCCATTTTGCGATGTGTGCGGGAAGGTGCAGGCTCCGGCGGCGGGCGTGACGTACTTTGACGTATTCGGGCTGCCGAGGAAACTGGCGATTGATACGTCGGCGCTGGAGCGCGGGTTTTACAAGCTAAGCCGCAAGCTGCATCCGGATGTATATGCACGGGCGAGCGAGCAGGAGCAGCAGTGGAGCCTGGAGCAGACCTCGCTGCTGAACGACGCATATCGCACACTGAAGAATGCGATCACGCGCACGGAGTATCTGCTAAAGCTCGAAGGCGTCGAGATTGAGCAGGACAAGTCTTCAGAGAATGGCGCGAAGAAAGAGTCGCGTATGCCGCCGGATCTTCTGGAAGAAGTCTTTGAATTGAATATGCAGCTCGAAGAGATGCGGATGAACCAGAAGATGGGCGAGGATGATCCGCAGCTTCGGCAGGATTTGGTCAAGGCAAAGGCGCAGTTCGAAGGACAGATGGCTGCATCTGACACGCAACTACAGGACTTGTGGGCGAAGTGGGATGTGGCGCTGGATGCACCGAATGAAGCAGCGCTGGCGGATGCGAAGGACAAAATGGTGGCGCTGCTCGATCGCAGACGGTACGTGCGGAATCTGGTGCGCGATGTGAATGAGGCGCTGGGCGGTTAGCGATCCCACCCTTTCGCGAAGAGCGCGAAATGATGGGGCACCCATATTGTGGCAATTGAAGCGAAAAGCAGGTTTTTCGACTCCGCTGCGCTTCGCTCAGGATGACAAATACTAGTTGAGTGCTGCTTTTAGCGCTGATATGGAATTGAGCATGGCAGAAGAACGCATCGTCGGAATTGATTTAGGCACAACCAACTCGCTCGTCGCGTTTATGCAGGGCGAAAAGCCAGTGGTCATTCCTGGCGAGGATGGATTGAACCTCCTGCCTTCTGTCGTTGCACTGGCGACGGATGGACAGCGGAAGTTTGTCGTCGGCAATGGTGCGCGGCAGTATCTGATCCAGACGCCGGATCGCGTGATCTATTCCGTGAAGCGGCTGATGGGACGCGGCGTGGACGATGTGCGCGAGGAGTTGAAGCTCTTTCCGTTTCATCTTGCAGACGATCTGCAGAGCGGCGAAGTGCTGCGCATCAAGCTGGGCCCGGACTCTGAGAATGCGGAATTTACTCCGCCTGAGATTTCCGCCTACGTGCTGCGCCAGTTGAAGAAAAATGCTGAACGCTATTTCGGCGCCCCGGTCACGAAGGCTGTGATCACGGTTCCGGCGTACTTCAACGATGCGCAGCGGCAGGCGACGAAAGATGCGGGCCGCATGGCCGGGCTTGAAGTGCTGCGGCTGGTGAATGAGCCTACGGCGGCGGCGCTGGCGTATGGTCTCGATCGCGAGAAGGAAGGCATTGTGGCCGTCTACGATCTCGGTGGCGGGACCTTCGATATCTCCATTCTGAAATTGCAGGACGGCATCTTTGAAGTCATCGCCACCAATGGCGATACGCATCTTGGCGGAGACGATATCGATAATCTGCTGATTGCGATTGCGATTGATGACATTCAGGGTGAGCTAGGGATCGATGTGCGCAGCAGCGCTGAAACAGTGCAGGCGATTCGCAAAGAAGTGATTGCGGCGAAGATTGCATTGTCATCGGAGCAGATTGCGCGCATCAGCGTGGATCTGCCGGATGGGCAGAAGTATCAGCGCGAATTGCCGCGCGAGGCTTTTGAGCAGATTATTCGTCCGGTCATTGAGCGGACCATCGGATCGTGCCAGCAGGCGTTGAAAGATGCGGGCGTGACGCCGGAGCAGATTGACGAAGTGGTGCTGGTTGGCGGATCGACGCGGATTCCGGCAGTGCAGACGCTGACCGATAACGTTTTTCACCTCGGCCAGCGCGGGAAGAAGCCGCATACGGAGCTGAATCCGGATGAGGTGGTGGCGCTGGGCGCTGCGGTGCAGGCGAATATTCTCGGCGGGGGCTCGAAAGCCACCGAAGATATGCTGCTACTGGATGTGACGCCGCTATCTCTCGGCATTGAAGCGCTTGGTGGAGTGGTTGCCAAAATTATTCAGCGCAACTCGACGATTCCGGCATCGGCTACGGAACATTTCACGACGGGCGTGGACGGGCAGACAAATGTCGCAATTCATGTGGTGCAAGGTGAGCGTGAAATGGCGAAGGACTGCCGGTCGCTGGCGCGCTTTGATCTGAAAGGGATTCCGCCGATGACGGCGGGGCTGCCGCGCATCGAAGTGAAGTTTCTGATCGATGCGAATGGTATTTTGCATGTTTCAGCGCGAGAACAACGGTCTGGGAAAGAAGCAGAAATTGAAGTCAAGCCAACGTATGGACTGACGGATGAGCAGGTCGAATCAATGATTCTCGATTCGTTCGACAACGCCGAAGCCGACCTCCAGGAGCGGCAGCTGATTGAAGCGCGCAATGAGGCGGATACAATTTTGACTGCGGTGGAGAAGGCTCCGAAGCATCCAGCGTGGCAGCAGTTGACTGAGGAAGAACGTGCGCAAATCGGGCTGCTGAAAGACGAGCTATTTGTCCTGAAGCAGGGCGATGATTTGAAGGCGCTGCGTGCCGGAACCGAGGCGCTGGACAAGGCGACGCGACGATTTGCGGAACTGATGATGGATGCCGCTGTGTCGAGCGCGATCAAGGGTGAGACGATGGATTCTGCGGGAGATAAGCTGGGTGAGGGTCCGACGGCGCCGCATCCGTTTGCGCCTGCGGAGATCAGCAAGAATTAGAGTTGTGATTCCCATCCTTTCGCAAATAGGGCGAAAGGATGGGGGCACCCGGCACCGGGCCTCCCGGATTTATAGTTGATGAAAAGTTATGAGTGAAGTGAAGACTGAGCAAGCGATTGATTTGAGCAAACCACCAGCGCCCAACATGGTGCGTGTGACGTTTATGCCCGAGGGCAGGACGGTTGAGTTCGAGTTGGGCACGATGCCGTACGATCATCATGGCAAGCCGATGTCGTTTCTCGATGTGGCGGAGAACTACGGGATTTTTCTGGACCATGCGTGTGGTGGAGTGTGCGCGTGCACGACCTGCCATCTCTGGACGAAAGAGGGCGCGGAAGGCTTGAGCGAAGCCGATGATGATGAATTGGATCGCCTGGACATGGCGGCCGATCTGCAGTTGAATTCGCGGTTGGGCTGCCAGGCGGTGATTACCAAGCCGGGCAGTTACGTGGTTGAGATTCCGAAGTGGAACCGGAATTATGTTTCCGAAGGAAAGCCGCTGGCTTTGGCCGAGGAGAAGTAATTTCTCAGCAACTGCCTGGGTGAGAGAAAAGCAGGTCCCTTCGGCAGGCTCAGGGCAGGCTCTTCGACTTCGTGCTTCGCACGCCGCTCAGGATGACAAAATCAGGTATATAAGGAATTGAAGATGGCTCGTGAGATTCTCTGGAATGATGCGGAAGAGATTGGGATTCAATTACAGGAAAAGTTTCCTGAGCTTGATCCGCTGGCCGTGCGGTTTACTGATCTTCACAAATACGTAACTGAGTTAGATGGTTTTGCCGATGATCCGGCGAAGTCGAATGAGTCGAAGCTGGAAGCGATTCAGATGGCCTGGTATGAAGAGTACAAAGACGCGCAGGGCTGACCGGTTTCCAAAATAGTAGACAGTGCGGCAGCGGTGGTGAAAGCAGATCCTTCGACTGCGCTTCCCCTTCGCGACGCTCAGGGTTTGCTGCGCTCAGGATGACAAATTCTATAGGAGCGCAGTTTGCTCTAGGACCAATCGAATGCGCCGCGGAAGAGCTCAAATTCCGCGGTCTTTTCTTTTTCAAAGTAGATAGACAAGATGTCGAAACGTGCGGCAGCATCTTTTTTGGGAAGCTGGCGCATGTAGTTGCGGGCAAGACGGCGCAGCGTGCGGCGTTTGTCTTCATCGACTGCGGCCTCGGCGGTGGCAACGTCGCGGGTGGTGCGAGTTTTGACTTCGATGAAGCAGAGGGTGTCTTCGTCCCAAGCGATGAGATCGATGTCGCCCCGCAGGCGGCTTGAGCGCCAGCCACGCGCGACAATGATGTATCCCTGGCGACGCAGATAGAAATAGGCGGCAAGTTCACCGCGGCGGCCTGTGGCAAGATGCGCGGGCTCTTCCGGCCTGTGGCGAGTCGCGGTATGGATGAACATTTCAAAGAGGCGGAGACGCGCGGCCCGGAGTCGCAGCATGGCTGCGCCTATTGTCGCGCGCCTGGGCGCAGTTCCTCAGGGTCGATTCAGCTGATAACGGTTGCCTTGGCTACACTTTAGTGTTCTTTGGTGTTTTCTTTAACGATTTTGCCCAGCGTTTCGTACTGGTCGCTGGCGATGTAATCAACTCCCACTTCGAGTGCGGCGCGCCAGCGCGCTTCGGCGGCAGAGAGCGATCCGAAGTTATAGCTGCTGAACCAGCCGTGGCAGCTTAAGTCTTCTTTTTTGTCGACACCATCGAGGGTGTAAAAGCGAATCCACAGATCGTTCTGGTGAGCGTGTTCAACGAGCGAGCGCAGGCGCAGGTTGTCTTCCTTCGTCCACTCGCCTGCTTTCGTCTGACCGCCCTGCTCGACAACGTTCCAGGGATTGTTCCACCAGCGGCGATAGTTAGTAGCGTGCACAGGTTCGAGGACCTCGGGAGCTGCCATCGGGTTTTTCTCGTTGGTGTGCGCGGCTCCAAAAACGAGGAGCTTGCTGCCGACGGGGATTTCATCGTAGAAGACTTTTTGCTGGGCATCGGATTCGCCGGTGAGTACGAGGATAGGTCGCACGTCGAGCGGCTGCGTGGTTGCGTCGTCGGCGGTGCGTGGAGCGGTTGTGAGCCAGTCACGATATTCATTGAGGAGCGCGAGCACAGCGCGCAGGTGCTCCGGCTCTTCCGTTTTGAAGTCGAGGTTGAGGGTGATAAGCGGCCAGTTACCATGATTGCCGTCGCGTAATGCCTGCTCCACGATGGGGCGCACACGCTCGAAGAAGTACTGCTTCATGGTTGGTTCGTTGCCGAAGCCGGGCATTCCATGCGTGACGATGGACCAGGATTTCCCGGTCTTCGGATCGGTATACCAGCCAAGGTCCTGCTCGATAGCGAGGGGCGTGCCTGCCGAGAGCGCGCGATCGATGCGATCGGACCACCACTCGAAGTAAGGGTAGCAATTGTGCGCGTCCATGACCGTGCGTGCGCCGGGATGAGCTGCATTTTGCGCGAAGAGTGCCGGAGTCATTTGAAGGAAACAGAAGAGTAATATCGCGGCAAGATTCGCAAACAGCAGATCCTTTGACTTCGCTCCATTGCGTTGCGCTTCGCCCAGGATGACAGCATGTTGGGGAGATTGCGAGACCAACAAGTCTGAACCAGAAATTTTCATTTTTGCTCTTCCGTGTAGTTGAGATAGATGGGGTTGCCGAGGAGGATCAATTTGCCTTCGGGGGTGACGACGTCGGGGCGTAGCCAGTGCTTTTTGCCGTCTGCCGGGAATGTGAGGGCGATGGTCTGGTCTGCTTGCGCGATGGTAGATTGAAGAGACGGGACAGCCTGGCCGTCGAGCAGGAAGCGAAGCTGGTTTCCGGCGCAGGCGACGACGTGCGTGGATACCTGGATGGTCGAGTCTGAGGGAGCTTGCAGTGCGTCTCCCATGATCGCCTTTTGGCTGCCGTCTTCGGCGGAGACTTCGAGTCGTCGATCACGCGAGGCGCTGAGATCGATGAAGACATGGCCTTTGCGGATAGCATCGAGCAAGGAAGTGACGGACAGGTCGTTGGCGTAGACCACTGTGGTTGGGCTGCCGATGGCGCTCCTCGTGCCGGCGGGTGATGATGCATTGTGGTTGTCGCTGCCGCCGATAGCGGTGATGCGATAGCCCTGATTCAGATACTTTTCCCAGAAACTGATGCCGGAGTATTGGCCTTCCTCTGCGCCTCCGTTGACGGCTTCTACGGCTTGGATCAGATGCGGATCGATTGTTTCTTTCGGCGTCCATCCACACCCCATGCAGATTTCTCCGGTGGGTGCATTCGGGTGGTTGATGGAAAGGATGGCGTGGATGGTGTCGGCCTGCTCGAAGAGCGATTGCATGGATGGGACGGTGGTGCCAACGCGGAAGTCGACGAATTCTGTTGGGCCGAAGAGGTTTGCGTGTCCCCAGAAGGTGGTGATCTCGCGTCCGGGGATGAAGAGAAGCTTGTCGAAATAGGGCTGCAGTTCGCGCAGAGCGTCGTAGTGCGAGATGGTGTTGTGATCGGTGACGGCGATGAAGTCGAGTCCGCGCGCCGTGGCTGCTTCAGCGGTGAGGAAGACGGGGCATGGAACTTTGCGGCCGCTCTGGCTCAGGCAGCTGCCGTCGCTGTGCGCCGTGTGCATATGCAGATCGCCGCGATACCAGGCGGGCCCTGTGCGCAGGGGTGAGTCTGCGAAAGATACGGTTGATGTCCCACGCGCGAAGGAAATGTCCGCTTCGTAGTTTGATGTGACGGACTGCCGGATGTTGGGGACGCCAATGATGAGTTTCCATTGACCGGGAGGGAGCGGACCGGGCAGGTAGGATGGCGTGGCATTGGTGGTGCTAATTGTGAAGTGATCTTTGTTGCCGCCACTCCAGCCGCGAAAACGCTCGGGATCGAAAAGTCCGAGATCGAGCGCGGTATGCTGCTCTTTTTCTGTGTAACGAAATGTAACTGCAATAGATACGATTCCAGCGGGCACCGTGAAGGGAGCTTCGACATAGGAGTTGTTTTGCTGGCCGGAGATTGTGCCTTTGAGGATGACGTCGGGTTTGGAGGGCACCTGGGCGTGGAGGGTAACGATGCAGAAGAGACCCAAACAAAGAAATAAAGAGAGAGCGCTTGCGCGTGTTTTTGTTGTCATCGGCAATTCATTTTATTCTGATAGCGTCCGTGGCATCCGAGAGCGAAGAAGCAGGTTCCTTCGGCTCAGCTCAGGACAGGCTCTTCGACTCCGTGCTGCGCACTCGCTCAGGAATGACACAACCAATAAATCTTAGGGTATTGCGCAAAGGGCCTGCATTGTCTGCAGGCCCTTTGTTTGCTTAGAACGACAGGCGTAAGGCGAATTGCATCACGCGCGGATCGCCGGAAAGAGTAGTGATGCTGCCCGCGGCGTTGCTGCTGAAGTTGTTGTTCGGCTGACCGAATAACGGTGTGTTGGTTACGTTGAAAACCTCCCAGCGGAATTCGATATTGACGGGTTCGATGGGGAACTCGCGCAGCAGGGCTGCATCAAAAACGTTGGTGTGAGGTCCGACAAGTGTATTGCGTCCGCTGTTGCCGAATTGTCCAGCCAGCGGCAGAGCATAAGCGTCCGTCTGACCCGGGGCCAGCGTGCCGCATGCGCTGTTCTGTGAAGCGTAGAACCAGCAGGTAGGATCGCCGACAATGTGCGGCTTTCCAATGACGTAAGGCGTGGCCGTGGCGTCACCGAAGGGATCGAGAGCGCTGCCCAGCGTGCCACCTGCGTTTACCGTGAATGGATGTCCGGAGTAGAAGGTATAGACACCGGAGGTGCGGAAGTTGCCCAGAATCCAGGACATTGGGCCGTGATTCAGCATCTGTTTTCCGCGACCAAAGGGAAGCTCATACACATAGCTCACAGAGACGCGCTGGCGGACATCGAAATCGCTGGAACCATACCATGAGGCCGGGTCGCGTCCATTTGGCGCGTACCCAGAGTTTGTTTCGAGCTCTTCGGGCGCGTTGTCGAGGCTGTGAGAGTAAGTGTATGCAGTGCGGACGCTCAGCCCGTTCTGGAAGCGGCGAATCAAGCTGGCCTGCAAGGCGTTGTAGTTGCCGTAGCCGATCGGATCGGTGTATTCGATCCAGCCAAAGTTCGAGAAAGGAATGACCGGTACCGTCTTTCCGGCGCTGTTTGTCGTAGTCTGCACCGTGTTGCCGGAGATAAACGGCTGGTTGTAGTTGCGAATGATGTCGAGGCGCGTGGATTTAGTGCCGACGTAGTTGATGTCCGCCGTCCAATCCGAACCGATAGCGCGCTGCACGCCAAGGCTCCACTGCTGCACGTAAGGTGCAGGATCGTCAGGATTGACTGCGCGGATGTGGAACGAAGTGAGATTATTCAAGTCGATGGAAGATGGATCGAGGAAATTTTCTGGAAAACCCTGCTGCGCGATCATCACCGGCGTGGTCGATGTGGAGGCGGCAGACTGGGTCTTGTTGATAAGGAATGGCGGGTTCAGAGCGAGTTGATTTTCGCTGCCGTAGCGCTCAAAGAGCGTGTAGTAGATGCCGTAGCCGCCGCGCAGAACGGTCTTCTGGTCAGGCGAGAAGGCGAATCCAAAGCGCGGGCCGAAGTTTTTATAGTTCGGATTGACCAACGAGCGGGACTTCAAACCTCCGGAGCGGGCGAAGACGAGCGCTCCCGCATTAGGATCGAAGTTCGCCATTTGATTGCTCCCGTTGAGCGCGGGGGTAGAGAAGTCATACCGCAGGCCGAGGTTGAGGGTGAGCTTGGGTGTAACCTTCCAGTCGTCTTCAAAGAAGCCGGATGCCATCCAATAGCGCTGATCGACGAAGTGGACGTTGGTGAGCTGGTTGCTTTGCACCAGTCCGAGCAGGCCATCGGCGTAGGAAAAGCCGGTGTTAGAGACGCACTGGCTGGAGGCATTGCGCTGGCAGGTAAAGATGCCGGTAAAGGTGAGGTCGCCGCGCATGCCGGGCTCGTCCTGAAAGAGATTGCGCATGGGCGCATAGAGCGAGGCGCCGATCTTGAACGTGTGGCGTCCGTGGATGAGCGAAAGCGTGTCGTTGTATTGGAACTGCTGCGGGACCTGCTGTTTGGGCAGGAAGTCAGGTGACCCGAGAAAAGCAAAGTTCGTGAAGGTGGTGAGTGGGACGCCGCCACCGACGGCTGGGTTGATGGGGATACCGGGAACGAAGTCGCCTGCAAATTGTGTAAGAGCAAACGGATCTTGTTCGGCGAATGAGTAATTACGCACCCAGCCAAAGCGGAAATCGTTCACAATGCCCTGGTTGAAGAGATGCGTCCAGCCGAGAACGAAGCTGTGATTTTTGAGGTATTGACGGCCCCACGCGGAAGTGCTGCTGCCATCGGCGAGTCCTCCGAGGTAACCGGGAATGAAGCGGAAGCGATTGGCGTAGTTGTAGCGGCCGAAGACCGTATCGCTTTGAGTCGGCGTCCAATCGACGCGGCCGTTATAGCTGTCGTTGTTGTCCTCAGCTAATGCGTTCCGGACAAAGTTATTCAATTCGCCGGGGGCATTCGGTTCAGGGAACAGCGCAATGAGCTTGGCAACGGATGAATCGATACGTTGCTGCGGAATCTGGTTGTTGAAGAAGGGCTGTCCGGTGGTTGGGTCGTAGATGGTGGGATATTTGACGCCGACGCGCGCGCCGGTTGCAGGGCTGAAATCGCCGATGCGCTCGTTGTCGAGAGGCACAGTGGTAGTACGCGATACGCCCTGCTTAATGCGCGTTCCTTCGTAATTGAAGAAGCCAAAGAGGCGGTTCCGCAGGATCGGGCCGCCGAAGCTGCCGCCGAACTGGTGCTGATTGTTTTCCGGTTTGGGCAGGCGGCTGCGGTTGGAGATAAAGTCGTTGGCGTCAAAGAAGTTGTTGCGCAGATATTCATACGCGAGGCCGTGGAATTGGTTGGTGCCGCTCCTGGTGTTGACGGAGACGGCAGCGCCGGGAGCGCGTCCGTATTCAGCCGAGTAGGGATTGGTGATGACGTTGAATTCGGCGATGACATCGACCGAGGGGTGCGCAGATTCTGTGCTCAGCTCCTGCACGTTTTCCGAGAAGGTATTGTTATCGATGCCGTCGAGGATGAAGTTATTCTGCAGCGAATGGATGCCGTTGACGTTGAAATCGCCTGTTCGGCCGGCAGAAGTAGCGCCGCTTTGCTGGGTGAAGCGGCTGATCTGCACACCAGGAACGATGCGAAGCAGGTCATCCCAGTTGCGCAGATAGAGTGGAGTCTGCTCGATCGTTTGCGAATCAACGACCGTGCCGATGGATGCATCATCCGGCGAGAGGCCGGTTGCCTGCGCCTGTACTTCGACGGTCTGCTGCGCCGAGCCGATCTGCAGCGAGAAATCGCGGCGACTCTTTTCTGCAACATTGAGGGTTACATTTTCCGTCGCTGTAGTAAAGCCTGCCGATTCAACGCGAAGGCTGTACTGCCCAATGGGCAGATTCTGAAAAGAATAGTAGCCCGCGTTATCGGTGGTAACGGTGCGGGCATAGCCAGTGGCAGGGCTTGTCACGCTGACGGTGACCGCTGGAATGGTTGCGCCACTCGGATCAGTAACCAGACCGGAAAGGCTGGCGGTATTGACCTGTGCAGAGACAGACATACCGAGGAAGAGGGAAGCAGCAAAGAGCAGGGTGTAACGATACCATGCCCAGGGAAGTAGGTTCTTCATAGTCGGCCTCATCGGAAATCAGATTGATACGTGCTGAAAAAAAACAGGATGTACGCGTAGCAAAGTGTGAACTTAGGCGTAACTATAAAAACGCTAAAGGTTAACTCTGAAGATACTGTGAAAACAAGGTGAAAATGAGATGAACGCAGGCGCTCTCACTTGTTATGGCATGGGACAAAAGAAAAGGCCCGCGGTGAAAACCGCGGGCCTTTTCCGGTGGAGATTCGAGTGGCGTTATGTTGTGGTGCGCGGCAAGACAGCGATAAATTGCACAGGCACGGTAGAGTTCGTCGTACATACGGGATTTTCATTCGACGGAGAGACAACGCATGACGGCAATCTGGGATCGATCGTCTGCGTGTCGGTGAGGCTGGGGACATCCACGAAGTGCAAAAGATTGTCGCCCGAGGTTCCGACGAAAAAGGTTGAATCGTCAGGGCTGAAAGCGCCTGAGATGGGAGCCTGCGCCCCGGTTGAGAGCTGCACATTCGCGAGTGTGCCTGCGGTTCCGAAGGTGGTCGATGGTGTGTAGGCTGGCAGCAGACCGCTTGCGCTGGCGGCGTTGTAGGTGATGAACGCGATGGTCGAAGCAGGCGAAGAAATCACCTGGTTGATCTCGGATGGGGAGATATTGCTCAACGCCGTCGTGTTGATGCTGTAGTCACCTGGATTGGTGCCCGTACCTTGCTGGAGCCGGATGCCTTGATTGTTCGCCGGGCATGCCCCTGTCGGTATGTTGACGGAGATGTCGGCAATCTGCGCGGGGCTTGCGGTTGCGCCAAGGATGTGATTGCCATCATTGGTCGCAGTCAGGTGGTCCGTGGCAATTTGTACACTCGCGGCGGGGGGATAGTAGATCGGAGGAGTCACCGTAGTGTTGGGGCAGAAGCCATTCGCCGCGGTATTCGAACCGGTGAAGAACGGGCCAATGCTGGGAATGGCGACAGTGATGTCCGGCGAGCAGAACGGATCAAACTTTGTCGGATCGTTGTTGTTGTTCAGCTGCGTTGCGGTGCAGACGTTGGAGCCCCCGTTGGTATTCGAATAGGTACTCCAGCCTGTAGCCGCGTTAAAGACGTAGAAATTATTCGGGCCGATGATGTAAAGGTTTTTGCCGTCGGGCGAGTACTGGGCACGCGTGGCAAGTCCGCCAATGCTGGTAAAGGTGCTCTTGCTCTCATTGTAGAGATAGATGGTCTGGTTGATCTGATCGTTGATGACGGCAGTGGAGGCGTCCGGAGAGACGGCCAGCACGACGCCCGGCACATTGGGATCTTCCTTGCTGAGCGTATTTGTCGCCGCGCTGTAAACCATCAGCTCGTGGTAACTGCCGAAGTAGAGATTGCCGCCAGCCTGATCGAGGACCATGGAGTTCGGAATGTAAGGCAGCTTGACCGGCACAGGCGCACCAGTGGCCGTCAGATCAATCGGCGTGAAGTAAGAGGACTGCGACGAAGCCAGCCACAGCTTGGTGCTGCTGCGCCCCGGGGAATTGACAATCACTTTGTTGCTGGTGACCGGCAAACCCGTGCCAAGCTGGCCAATGATGTTCACGGGGGCAGGGTTGCAGGTACCGGGCTGGCAGATGGCTGAGACGGTGGTTGTGGTCGGAAAGCTTGGCGTCACCGTACCGGCGCTGCTGACGACAATCTGTTTCGGTTGGGTCGAAGTGTAGTCGAGCGCGAGGCCGCTGATGGTTGCCCCGGTGCTGTCTGTAATGGTCGAAGTCAGATTCTGTGGACTGCTTGCGGCGACCGTGACCGGAGTTGGAATGCCGGTGGACCCGTTGAGGGCGAGATTGATGCTTTTTGGCGGGCAGGTGAAGAAGTATCCGGCGGCGGAAGTCACTCCGGAGATGCTCGCGTTGATTACGGTTGAGCCGGGCTGAAGTGCTGTGGCAAGGCCGTTTACCGGGTTGGTGCTGTTTGTATCCGTCGTATTGTTGATGGTGACGATGGTGGCGTTGACGGGAGTGTAGGTGACGGTGCCGACAAATTGAGACGGAATCAGCGCGCCATCCGGTCCAAAGACATTGGTCCCGACGGTCAATGGCAGTTGCGCGCCTGTCTGGGGATTCGAGAGCACTTGATTCTGCGAAACGCATGCTGTCTGCGACGGGATCGTGATGGCCGTAATCGGTGGATGAATATAGACGCTTACCGGATTGCTGGAGACGGCGGAGGCGCTGGCCGTTACCTGCGCTACGCCTGGCTCTGCCGGCGGCGTGCAGATGGTGAAATCCGGAATTCCGGAGGCGCTGAGGCGGTTCCAGGTCCCGGCGCAGACGGCGCCCGTGGACGGATTAATGTCAGCGATATTGAGATTCGTGCTGCCGTAGACGTAATGCGCCACGCTGACGGTGCCGCCATTGCAGTTAAAGCCCGTTGGCTGATTCACCTGGCCGGTCTGCCCATAGGCCAGCGAAATGCCTGTGGATGCTGGCCCAAGATTGATGTGATCGAGGTCCGTTACCTTCTGGCCGTAACCGAAGCCGTTCTTGATGCAAAAATCGTTGGGGTTGGAGCCGGCGCAACCTGCGATGGAAATACCGACGGGAACCGAGAGAATAAATAAAGCAATCAGGGCGAAAAACCGCTGCATGAAACCTCCCCGTCTATGTGGACGCACCACGCAGACGGTTGTTACTGCCAGAGATCCTCTGGGAGTCTTTCCAAGGATATAGTTCCGAAGTTCGAGTGTAAAAGTTTGACGGCACTTCAGCAAGGGAGGGTGGCGGACAGGGGCTCCAAGAAAACCCGCGCGGAGGAAAGGAAACCATCATTGCAGCCATCGAAAAACAGAGAAGAAGGTCCCCGAGATTGTCAGAATACAATGCAGCGGAATCAAAGGACAGTAGAAAAGCGGCAGGCTGATCGTTCGCCTGCCGCTTTCTGCTGTTATGACTGCGAAAGGGACTACTTGGCCTTTGCAGCATCTTTGATGAAGGTGAGGCCGTTAGGAACGCCCAAACCGGTTACATTGTCCCAGCCTGGCGTGACAGTAAGCGATGAATCCGTGCCAAAACTGAGATCAACGTATTCGCCTCCACCCAGGTTCCATGCACTGCTGAAATACTGCGTGGTGGTATCGAGCGGGGCAAGCAGCGTGTCAGAGGAGTAGAAGGTAGCGCCAGCTGAGTCGAAGACGATGCCAGCCACGTTGGTTGGGCTGCTGACAGTCACGACATCGTTGATGGCGGCAGTGGGGAGTTTGTAAATCAGAGGAGCGGCCTGCCCCAGAGACTTGCCTGCCTTCTGGTCTGCCAGAGCCCAGATGGCGGAGAAGATGGGGCATGCAAGGCTGGTTCCCCCGATACCTGCCTCGGCATCACCGAATTCGGTAAAGACGACACCGGTAAAGGGATCAGCGAGAGCAGAAATGTCCGGCACGGATCGCGCGGTTCCCGAGAAAGATTTTTGCCAGGAAGGCTTAGCAATGAACGTGCTTACTCCGCCACCTGCGCCACCGTAGAGGCCCAGCGGCTCCGGTGGATCGAGCACACTATTCAGGGCAAACGACAGGAAGGTGACGTTATTCCCCCAGCCGATTTCCGCACCGCTGGTTGTGCCATTGGGGATACCGATACTGGTTCCACCAATAGCCGTGCCATAAGCTGAGGTTGACGGGTAGAGCGCTCCACCGAGATTCGGCGCTCCAGTACCCTCATCGCCACCGTCACCGCTGGAGAAGTTCACTGCGATACCGGCTGCTGCAGCTTTCTTGAGCACCTGTTCGAAACCCTGAACGGTGAAGGCTCCGAAGAGTTGTTCAGGAAGTCCGTAGCTGTTGGAAATAACGTTGCCAAGCTTGTTCTGCCGGGCATTGTCGATCGCGAATTCAAACTCGGTCCAGTCTTCCGTCGGCATGATTTCGATCACAATCTTTGCCTTGGGAGCGATGGAGTGAACCCACTCTACGTCCAGAGACGCTTCGTCCTGCCAGTTGTCCGTTTCAAGAGAGAGCGGCGAGGGTTTTCCGTCAGGATAGAGAACCGTGAAGTTAGAGGAGTTGGTAGCCGGCAGACCGGCCTGGCTGGAGAAGAGAGCCAGATCGCTCGTCAGCTGGGTGCCATCGGTCGGACCATCTATGATGACAACGGTTTCTCCGGTGCCGTCCAGACCCGCGCTGTAGGCCGCATTCAAACCATAGTGCGCCTGTAGCTGAGATGGGGTCCAGGAGCAGATCAGAGTGCTGTTGTCGTAGAGGTTGCCGAAGTACTGCCCGACCGGAAGAGTGGCTCCCTCGGTTGTGAGGGAAACCGCTCCCGGACCGCTGAAACAGTTGTTGGTCGCGATGCTCGAGAAACCGCCGCCGGCCTGCTTGCTGCTGGCAGGTAGCTTGACCGGAGCGCTGCGTCTCTTCCCTGTTCTGGGGTCAACCTGATACTTGATGAGAGGTTTCAGATTGAAACTGGTAAGACCGGTGACTCCGTGCACGAGCGTGCCTGCCGGACCGGTGAGTCTTGCGGGGGTCACGTTCGCGTGAAATGTCTTTCCCTGCCGCTCGAATTCGTGGATCTGAGTCTGGAAGGCGCTCTCGATGCTCGTCGCTGGACCGCGCGCGCGAATGGAGAGATTATCTGAACTCACTGAGAGAACCGAAAGGCCATGCGATTGAAGCTCTTTCTTGACAGTTTCAACGTCAGCGGCTGAAGGTGCGTACCGGGCGATCTCGGCATTGCTTAGCCACTGGTGATAGGTGGATGAACCGGGGGTGTAGAGATCCTCCAACGCTTTATCGAAGGCCCCCTGATTGTGCATGTTCAGGTGCACAGTAAAGGTGATCTCTCGAAACGGTTGAACCGGACCGTGATCAGAAGAGACATCTGCGATTTTCGGGCGCTCAATCTGCGTTTCTGCATTGAGTAGAGGGCCGGCAAGTAAAGTGCATGCAAGTGCAGCACTGGATGCCAGAGCCCATCTTGAATGATTGACTTTGTGCAACATAGGGATTCCATCTCCTGCGTGGGGTAGGGGTGGGTGTGTACGTCCGCCTGGAAGACAACGGGCGTAGTGACAGGTAGGCACCACATACTGAACTGTACGGATTAGTAACGTCGGCAGAAGGGCCGGGGATAGATCAACAACGACAGAAAAAAGAAGCAGGTTGTTGCGTAGGTATCATGTGACAGCCTCATTAATCTGTCACAAGGTTCCCGTTACGTCAACAGAGAAAATGAAGGGAGGCCGCTGATTGGACGGCACGCCCTGGGAAGGAGATTCGTGTCGCTGGAACAAAAGCACCGCTCGATCTTCAGCTTTAGAAAAAGATCGAGCGTTCGGTGGATGACCGCGATGCTCGCGGCCTAATTCGCCGGCATGAACTGCTCAAACCAGTTAAGAGCTCGCTCCAGTACATCGCGTTGATGGTCGCGTGAAACGAAGTGATGGCCTTCATTGGGGTAGACCACCAATTTGGTGGGTACGTGCTGATCGCGTAATGCATGCCAGAACTCGAAAGACTGCGGCATGGGGCATTCCCCGTCGCGGTCGCCTACGATGACGAGCGTTGGCGTCTTGACTCGGCGGATAAAGTTGATCGCCGAACTTTTGGCGTAGACGGCCGGGTCGTCATAGACCGAAGCACCGAAAAAGGGGATCATCCACTGGTCGATTGAGTTTTCGCCGTAGTAGCTCTGCCAGTTGGCGATGCCTGCTCCAGCGACGGCAGCATGGAAGCGGTTGGTCTGGGTGACGGCGAACATGGTCATGAAGCCGCCGTAGCTCCAACCGGTGATGCCGACGCGTTCGGGGTCGACGGAGTATTTCTTTGTAACCGTGTCGACACCTGCCAGAATGTCGCGGAGGTCGCCGTATCCGAAGTCCTTGCGGTTGGCCTGCGTGAACGTCTCGCCCTGCCCATAGCTGCCGCGCGGATTGGGCATGAGGACGAAGTAGCCGAGCGCGGAAAAGGGCGGCCCGCTAAAGCCTGTTCCGGGCCAGTGCGGTGTGACGGCTGAGGACGGACCGCCGTGGACCATGACGATGAGCGGATATTTCTTGCCGGGGTCGTAGTTGGCGGGCTGGATGAGCCATCCCTGTACATCGAAGCCATCATTTTTCCAGGAGACGGATTCGGCCTTGCCCCATGCGGGTTTGAGGTCGTTGTTGTAGTGGGTGATCTGTTTGAGGTCGCGCAGCGGACCCGCCCAGACCTCGGGAGGGTTTGCGAACGAGCTGCGGATGAGCGCGATCTGACGATCGTTTGCGACCGAAACGCTCATCATCAGCTGTCCTGATCCCACACTTTCAGGCAGCGTGAGACTGTTCTCATCGGAATCTGTTTTCGTCGCAAGATCATATGTGAAGAGGCGCGACGAGCCTCCGGTGATCTCGGAAATGCCGAGAGTGTGATCGTCGATCCATAAAAACCATGCAGGGTTGGCCTTGCGTCCGGGTGTGACATTGCTCGGTTCGCCCCCGCCTGAGGGCACGAGATAGATATCGCCACCGGTTGAGCCTTGATCGGACATGAGACCGCTAATGAAGGCGATCTGCGTGCCGTCAGGCGACCAGCGGGGAACGGCCAGCTGCAGACCGAAGATCGGGCTTTTGCCGCTGGTGGGGTCGACGATGACCTTTGGCTGGTCAGGATGCAGTGGCTGACCGTGCAAGGCTTCCGTGTATAGCTTTGCCGTCCACCAGTTGTTTTCGCCAGGAGGCGGAGCTGCCACGAAAGCGATCTGCTGCGAGTCAGGCGACCAGTTGAACTCATAGACGTGCAGGTTTTCCGGTGTCACCTGGGCGAGTTCCCCGGAAGTTGCGTCTACGGTAGCGACGCGCTGGATTTCCAGTCCTTCGACCCCGATGACTCCGGCGGGTGGTTTCATAGCGGCAAGCGCGCCTGACGGCCGTGTCGCTCCTTCGACATAGAGAAGACTGATGAATTTGCCATCGGGAGACCATTGCGGCGAGTCGGCATATCCATGGAACGTGGTCAGCCGATGTGCGATGAGATTCGAACCCAGCTCGACGAGATAGAGGCCCTGCTGATGTTCGGTGTTGCAATTGGAGAAGAAGGCGAGATGGCGCGAATCGGGCGACCAGGCAATCTCGTTTTCATTGCCTTTTTCGCCGGCAGTACAGGCCGTAATGCGATGAACCGCAGCGGGATTGCTGAGCGGAGCGGCGTCAACCTCCGCGCCGCCTTCCTTTTCGTTCACAACCCAGGCGACCCATTGGCTGTCCGGAGAAATGGCCGTCTGGTGCGGCGCGCGGACAGCCTCTAACTGGATGAGGATCTGGCTGATGCGCGGATCGTTTGCCGGTTCGGCTGCCGGAGAGGTGGTGGGCGCCTGTGCCAAAGCGATGGCGGTGGACGAAAGACAGGCGAGAAGCCTGAGTGAGCTGCGAAAATACATATGTGTGGGATGTTAGCAGAGCTATTCGCATGGTTTCTGCGCCGTGAGATGACCCATATTTCACGCTGTGAAGTTTGCCATTGGTCCCTCATTCCGTGCGTAATGCGCCAAAGTGCCAAATTTTCATGTCATAATGAAAGAACAAGAGTGAAAAAGGCGCGAAAAATCTGAATTTTTCGCGGTGTTTGTTGACTCAAACAATAGAGCTTGGTACTCTTAGAAGGTTCCATGAGCCTGCCCTTCGTGTGTATAACCCGGAGAGCGAATAGAATGAACAAGCTTCGCAGAAAGAGCCAGTATGCGAGCCGGAAACGGCTGAAAGCTGGTGGATAGAAATCTGCGAACCCCATCGAGCTCATGAGATGGGCGAATCGCATCGGTGCCTGCGACACCTTCCACCTTGGAAGGCTATGTAGGCCGGAATCAGCGAAACGGAGTCGGCTTTCTCTCGCCCCTGATCTTTTCGGGGCAAAGGAACGTGCGGCCACCGTCCTGATTCTCGTCTGAGATTGAAGAAGTACAGACGCGAAGCAGTAACCGTGAACTTCGCGTGGGCGAATGGCGGACTTTTGCGCTGTTCGTTAAGTTGCGAGCCGGGGTTGCAGCTCGTCTGGCGGTAAAGAGTTTTTGAGTTGGTAAGGAGTTTGGTTTGCCTACATTCAGTCAGCTCGTGAGAAAAGGGCGCACGGCCCCGAACTACAAGACAGCCTCGCCTGCTCTGCAGGGTTCGCCGCAGCGTCGTGGTGTTTGCACGCGCGTCTACACGCAGACGCCGAAGAAGCCGAACTCGGCACTCCGCAAGGTTGCCCGTGTTCGCCTGACGAACGGGATTGAGGTCACCTCTTACATTCCAGGTGAGGGCCACAATCTGCAGGAGCACTCGATTGTGCTGATTCGCGGCGGCCGCGTGAAGGATCTGCCGGGTGTGCGTTATCACATCGTGCGCGGCACGCTCGATTCGGTCGGCGTGGTGAAGCGTACGCAGAGCCGGTCAAAGTACGGTGCAAAGCGCGCGAAGGCTGGCGCGGCGGCACCGGGCAAGAAGAAGTAGCCGTGTGCCGGGCGTCTGAGCCCGGCGCGGTTATCCTGAGCGCCGAGCGCGAAGGATCATCAGCAAGATTGCAGTTGAAGAGAGATTAGGAACTATGCCGAGAAAAGGTCACATTGCGAAGCGGGAAGTTGCCCCCGATCCGGTTTACGGCTCGACGCTGGTCACGAAGTTTGTCAACTCGATGATGTGGGGCGGCAAGAAGTCGACCGCGCAGGGAATTTTCTACACCGCTATGACAAACCTCGAGCAGAAGGGCGGCGATGAAGCCCTGAAGCTCTTTAAGAAGGCGGTTGAGAACTGCAAGCCGCTGCTCGAAGTGAAGACTCGCCGTGTCGGCGGCGCCAACTACCAGGTGCCGATCGAAGTAAACCCGGAGCGTCGTACATCGCTGGCGATTCGCTGGCTGGTGACTTACGGCCGCGCGCGTGGCGAAAAGGGCATGATCGATAAATTGACCAGCGAATTGCTGGATGCGGCGAATGGCCGCGGCGCTGCGATGAAGAAGAAGGAAGACGTTCACCGTATGGCCGAGGCAAACAAAGCATTCGCGCACTATCGCTGGTAGGACTGGCGGACGCGCGCTTCGCGCGCCATGTCTGGGCTGATTAAGGGAAGTAGTTAAAGTCGGGGCTGAAGCTGCCCTGGAAGCAAATTGAACCTTGGGCTGGTAATGCCTGAGAGAACTAGAGAGAAGAGACAGTGGCTCGCCAAGTACCGTTAAATCGTTGCCGGAACATCGGAATCATGGCGCATATCGACGCCGGTAAGACGACTACGACTGAGCGCATTCTGTTCTATACGGGCATTACGCACCGCATCGGCGAAGTGCATGAAGGCACGGCGACGATGGACTATATGGAGCAGGAGCAGGAGCGTGGTATTACGATCACGTCCGCTGCAACGACCTGCACCTGGAACAATATCCGTATCAACATTATTGATACGCCTGGCCACGTCGACTTCACAGCTGAAGTCGAGCGTTCGTTGCGCGTGCTCGATGGCGCGGTTGCGTTGTTCGACTCCGTATCGGGCGTGCAACCGCAGACCGAAACCGTCTGGCGGCAGGGTGACAAGTACAAGGTTCCGCGCATTTGCTTTGTCAATAAGATGGACAAGGCTGGTGCTGATTTCGAGCACGTGATCGAGACCATCCGCAAGCGCCTCGGCGCTCGTCCGGTTGCGATCCAGATCCCGATTGGCGCGGAAGCGAATTTCAAGGGCGTTGTCGATCTCATCGAGATGCGTGCCATTGTGTGGCACGACGAGACGATGGGCGCGAAGTACTCGATCGAAGAGGTTCCGGCTGATCTGGTAAAGAAGGCGGAAGCCTTCCGCATGCAGCTGATCGAGACGGTCGCCGAAAACGACGACGACATGCTGCACAAGTTTCTGGAAGGTGAGACGCCGACTCCGGAAGAGCTGAAGAAGGCTCTGCGTAAGGCGACCATCGACATGAAGGTCTTCCCGGTGCTGTGCGGAACGGCTTTCAAAAACAAGGGCGTGCAGACGCTTCTCGACGCAGTGGTGGATTATCTGCCGAGCCCGCTCGATGTGCCTGCGGTTGAGGGTATCGATCCTTCGGATCATTCGGTGGTCCTTGTCCGCGAAGCCAAGGATGACGCTCCATTCTCTGCCCTGGCGTTCAAGCTGATCAACGCCCGTCACCACCGTCTTGCGCGTCTCGCGGAAGCCGACGATTTCAACTTCCTCGCCCACCTTCACCTTGCCGCGCTCGATACGGCCCGTCACCACCGTGCCACGGCCCGAAATCGAGAAGATGTCTTCGATCGGCATCAGGAAGGGCTGGTCGATCGCACGCGCCGGCAGAGGTACGTTCTTGTCCACCGCCTCCATCAGCTCGTCGATCTTCGCTTCCCACTGTGCTTCGCCGTTCAACGCGCCCAGAGCCGAGCCGCGAATCACCGGCACATCGTCCCCGGGGAAGTTGTACTTCGACAGCAACTCGCGCACTTCCATCTCGACCAGGTCGATCAGCTCAGGATCCTCAACCGCATCGCACTTGTTCAGAAACACCACGATGTACGGCACGCCCACCTGGCGGGCCAGAAGCACGTGCTCCTTGGTCTGCGGCATCGGGCCATCGGTTGCAGCAACCACGAGAATCGCGCCGTCCATCTGCGCCGCGCCCGTGATCATGTTCTTGATGTAGTCAGCGTGACCGGGGCAATCAACGTGCGCATAGTGACGGTTCCCCGTCTCGTACTCCACGTGCGCCGTCGCAATCGTGATCCCGCGCTCCCGCTCTTCCGGCGCATTGTCAATCGTGTCAAACGAACGGAACTTGTTGTTCGGGTTGTGCTTCGACAACACCTTCGTGATCGCCGCCGTCAACGTCGTCTTCCCGTGATCGATATGCCCGATCGTCCCCACGTTCACGTGCGGCTTCGACCGGTCAAATTTCTCCTTCGCCATGTCCTGTTCCTCTCTCGTCTGACTGCTAATGCTTCATTTCGCCAGGCCTCAATGAAGCCCAGCTACTTCCTAACTGTTACTTGCCCTGATTCCGTCCGATGATCTCTTCGGAAATCATGCGCGGAGCCTCTTCATAGCGGGCAAACTGCATCGAGTACGAAGCGCGTCCCTGCGTCGAAGAGCGGATGTCGTTCACGTATCCGAACATCTCCTTCAGCGGAACAATCGCCTTGATAACCTGCGAACCGCCTACGTGCTCCATGCCCTCAATGCGGCCGCGGCGCGAGTTGATGTCGCCGATGATCGTGCCCATGTGCTCTTCCGGAACCGTGACTTCAACGGCCATCACCGGCTCCAGCAGCACAGGACTTGCCTTCTTCGCAGCTTCCTTGAAAGCCATCGAACCGGCAATCTTGAAGGCCATTTCGTTCGAGTCAACATCGTGGTAGCTGCCGTCATAGAGAGTCGCCTTGAAGTCGACCATCTCGTAGCCGGCCAACACGCCGTTGTGCAGCGCCTCGCGGATACCCTGCTCCGTCGGCTTGATGTATTCCTTCGGAACCACGCCGCCACGAATCGCGTCGATGAACTCGAAGCCCTTGCCCGGCTCATTCGGCTCCAGGCGAATCTTGACGTGGCCGTAGTTACCCGAGCCACCCGTCTGGCGAATGTACTTGCCTTCCGCTTCGGACGCCTTGCGAATTGTCTCGCGGAAGGCCACCTTCGGTTCGCCCACATTCGCTTCGACCTTGTGCTCGCGCTTCATGCGGTCGACAAGAATTTCAAGGTGCAACTCGCCCATGCCGCTGATGATCGTCTGGCCGGAATCTTCGTCCGTATGAACCTTAAACGTAGGATCTTCATCCGCCAACCGCGCCAGCGCCAAGCCCATCTTCTCCTGATCAGCCTTGGTCTTCGGTTCAACCGCGACGTGAATCACAGGCGCAGGAAAGGTGATCGCGCTCAGCGCGACTGGATGCTGCGGCGCGCACAGTGTATCCCCCGTCTTGAGATCCTTCAGGCCCACGCAGGCGCAGATATCGCCGGCATAAATCTCGGTAATATCTTCACGCTTGTTGGCGTGCATCTTGACCA